>Ga0209782_1000294_pt1 | contig 20257 bp, 11 predicted proteins | sample WorMetmaBAHAMAS1_FD_187390 | JGI IMG/M metagenome (GOLD analysis project Ga0209782, IMG submission 187390) | Marine gutless worms symbiont microbial communities from Max Planck institute for Marine Microbiology, Germany - Inanidrilus... | ecosystem: Host-associated > Annelida > Digestive system...
CGTAATAGCCATGCATCTGACCATGACTTTACCGTATTTACAACAGCCTGTAAATCAGCCTGGTCAGTGATGTTATTAAGCAGCACAGCGGCCGCAGATTGGAATTTGAAAACTAAATTAGCTATAATGCGCCAATGCACTTCCGTCACAGACAGACGGACAGACGGACTGGCATCATGGCATAAGGAGATGTATATATTACATCTCGCGCTAACAAGAGGGCCTAGCAGTGGCTAGCATAGCACGAGATGATCCCTCCACTCTTCCCGGCGATAATCCCTTCCCTCGCGCCCACTGAACTATAAATAGTTCAGTGCTCGAGCCCGCATGCACCGCGACCGCAATGCACGGTAAATTGGGATCAGAATTTGAAACCTAAATTAGCTATAATGTGCCAATGCACTTCCGTCACAGCAAGACGGACAGACAGACAGACGGACACTGACATCGTAGCATAAGCGCGAGATGTATATATTACATCTCGCGCTAAAAACTAGTAAATTCAGTATGCACTCAATTAATAGCACACCTCGAGTGACAATACATTGCATCCATGACATTAAGCATTACATTATACAGACAGTTATAGCCATACACAAGTACATGTACATGTAATTATGTATACTCACCAGAAAATCAAATTATCTACATACTGTCAAAATAATGTGAACAGTGAATTATCACTCGGCACACAACATATCAGATCACACTACACAGTATCAGCAAAGTGTACTACAGAGACAAAAAGGCTGGACTGTTGGTGTGGCTTTAGTGAAACTGTGTACTCAACAGATTATGATTGGCCTAACAGCATTAACACTAACCTGTTTGAAAGTTGCAACCAACAGACAATGCAGTAACATCACATTGTAATTGAAATGAACTTGTGAAAATAATCTCAATTTGCCAGACAAAGATGGGCTTTACTGCTCCCAGACAAATGCTTCGATATGATACAGCTAACCAAAACTAACCAAAAACCTACTGAATACGATCAAGACAAAAACAAGAAATGTCTGGAATAATTAAACCAGAAAAAATAAACACCAAGAATTATAATACAGTGAGAAATGCATATACACGAAAATAAATTTCTTAATTTATACTGTAAGAGCAGGGACACAGAGATGCAGAAGCATTACTATACTGCACACTGTAACTTCAACAAACATCACCCGATTTTGGTAATTTTTTTGGCAGAAATGTTGCTGAGAGAGTGTGCGACTAAATGGTGATTTGATATCCCACTTCCCCTAATTAATGTCTCTGCACTACCTGGGGAAAATTGTCTTTTTATTTATGCTGTAAACCGTTTGTCGAAAACGACGGTGCTTCAGCTTGCTTATCTTCCACACTTGTCACTCAATTTTGATAATATTTTTTGGAAACCATAAGGTCCTGTTATTAGGTACAGTGAGCAAATATTATTTATCACCTAGCCATTTTTGTGTAACATTAGTTCGTAAACAAGATCAATGTTATCAGCTGTGCAAGTGCTGCGTTATCTACCAGGATGACAGTCGACTGACCCAGTAACCTGTAGCTTTTGCAACAACTTGTAGCTACTGTCTACGATCCAGTCTTTGTAACTCTGACTGCTTAGCATTGCAGCCTTTTACTGCAGACAAATTTTAAATCAGAATCTTATCTTCTTTAGTACTCAGCATGTTGACAAACAACCGGTGACGTCAAAAATGAGTCATTTTTGCCTTTGTAATTTCGCAGCAAAATTAAGGACGTAACAGCAAACTGACCTGAGAAATTAAATAGCTTAAACTCCATAGCTATTATGTACCAAAAATTATTAAAATTGGTTAATGATTGTCGAAGATATAGTAAGCCAATGCAGTGTCGTTTACAAGACACGGTATGACTAAAAAGGCACATTTCTAGGGTTAATGTTTCCCCAGGTAGCGCAGAGACATTAGTTAGGAGTGGTGGGATAACAAACCACTATTCGATAGCATGCTCTCCCTGCAACATCTCTGCCAAAAATTACCAAACTCGGATAATGCTGAAGTTATAGTGTGCTACATCAGTGTTGTTTTTTCGAGACACAGTGTAGCAATAAAGGAATGTGTTACGATTCAGTAAACAAAAATGTTGTAAACAGATATGTCAACTTGTCACATAAAATATTTTATATTCAGGGTACAGATAATGGATGCTTAGTGTTTGATGGCATTTTAACACAAAATGGTACATTCTGGGTAAGCTTATCAGAAAACCATAGTCCACTTAGACAGTGATGAACTCCCTCTTGTTCGCTTTTGGCAGCTAGTTTTTTTGCCAGACACACACACCGAGGACTGTCACTAGTTAACTGGGCTTGGCACTCACATTGTGACCTCTGCCTTCAGCACAAACAGCCTACGCAAGCATACTGTCCTGCGACAAATCACATTATCCTGTAGACCTACTGCAGAAGCTCTGCCTCCCTCATACGCTCTCTGTCCAGTTTTACAGTATCTATCGACTTAATACAATTAATACTGTATGTAGGACAAATTGGCATCAACACAAGATAAAATTTTATACTATCTTACTAAAAAATGAAAGCATCTTTCAGCATTATAAAACAGCAATAGCATTCACTGGACTGACAGAACATGTCCAATTCTTGTTGGACTTACTATCTTACATTATTAACTTACTACTGATAAATGTATTTACATCAGCACATCAGTAAATCTCAAAGCATTATTAAATTAATTCACAAAATATGAGCATAGCGTAACGACTGGTAGGTTAGCTGAGCATAGCAATGTAGGTATATGAAATGAACAAATCCACTCAGCTATGTCATGGTTGCTCGGCTTGTTAGAATTTAAAAGGACATTCGACACAAATACAAGATAAAATCGCACATTTAGGATTATGATGGGTTGGCTGATTGGGGTTTAACAAAACTTTCAACACAGTTATTATTTATCACATTAATTACTTTTTCTTATAACGTCTGCAAGCTGGGTACTTAAACAGTTATAGACGCTAAGATGTGGAGACAGTATTTAAGGCAACAATGATCAAGCTGTCAGAATGTCTTTTACAGTAAGTACAGCATACTGTGTTGCTAATTCAAAAAAGTTTACAGCTGCAACACAGACCACATGCAGACAACTGCAGTAGTCAGTTACAAAATTACAGATTAACCAGTATCAGAATGCCACTGAGATTACACGCAGTCAGGATGCAAATGCAATCAAATGCGTTTGATACACAAACTGTATAGTTGGCAAACTGTAACAACTATGCACATTCAACAGATCGACATGAGTACAGAATGTAATGTGATGTAACACACCGTAAAATCAGTTTCATATCAGATCAAAGCAAATCTCCAGGCAAGCACAAATATTGTAATTAATTTACAAAGTAGCAAAAATATCAAAACCACAGCAAATACCAGTTAGCAGATGACAATGAACAAGTACAATAATATGAACTTTAAAAAAACTAATGAGCAGTATTTTATAATGGTATTTCTACATTACTTATAATGTTATACTATTTCACGATAAGTTACTCATAAGGCAAAGATGTGAATTAAGACACGATGACTTGTTAACGACAAGCCTGTTGTTGAGCATCAAGTCATTAACCAAATGAACACGAGTAATTAAATATATTTACTGGCTGACAGTCTAGATGTGTTGCATTTGTGGCCAATCCCTTCATAAGGCCCTGAGCAAAAAATTAAGGCTTAAGCTGCTTATTTCAGCAGAAAACAAACCGTTTTTAACTACTCAAGTATTTCGTGTACAGAATACAAAAGCAACAATTCCAGTTTAATTTTTGACCCACAACTTATTCATTCAGCGAACAGTCTGAACAGCAATGGCATCGTTAGCCCGTGGCATGGGGGCGATGGACAGGTATCGGGGCTGCTTGTCACGGGTCTCTGCTTGAGAGTGGAAAAATGTATTGTAACAGCCATCAAAACACACACTGTTGCCATTTCAAAATGCCTTTTTAGTACAACATATGGTGGTTTGGTGTACTGTCTTATGCCTGTATTTTTAACACAACTTTCAATGTGAAATTACTACACCAAATTGCATGAAAAATGCTTGGCAGAAAATGCGTCCAGATAGGCTGAAAATGCACCAAAAGGCATTTGCCAGACCCACTGGGGGAGCTTAAGTGCTCCCCTACACCACCCCCTACCTGTAATGAGGGGGCCTACTTCTAATAGGAGAGTAGGGAAAGGGAGAGGAGGGGAAGGAGAGGGAGAAGGGAGGGGAGGGAGAAGAAGGGGAGAGAGGACGGGAGGGCAATTGCCACAGGTGTCTTTAGATGCTAGAAATGCCCCCGCTGAACAGTTATAAACTGCCAATAACTCAAGACTATGCTAATCAATCAGTAACATCGTCAAGTTCTAACTTAAGAGTCCAAGTCTGAGTTCAGCTAAGGTCTAGCTCTGCAGGATTAGTAACGTCGCACAAACATACGCTCTGAAGGCCAACCAATGAATTGCCAAACTAAAAAAATAACAATACACTGAGTAACTGGTTGCCATGTGGTTTATTTAATTAAATCAGATGATGATAGCTACAACTCATAACCTTAGTACTTAGTAGCAAAACTTTAGGATGATACTGGCTGCTGTTGAGGAGAGTCCTGTTACTTTTATCCCTACTTTATTACTCAAGTAACATTTTATTTTAATCACTATTTTTTCACTTTTACTTAGTAACTTTTTTGAAGAAGTCTTTTAGTTCTACGAGAGTATTTTAATAACAGTACACTGAACAAGTCCGCCAGAGGATACAGTACACAGTTATACATAATAATAATAATAATAATCCAGCGTTTCAACGCAGTCTGCCTGTCTAACACTTTCACAATTTCCGAGTCCCCATTGTAGCTGTTCCAGACACCACACACTTTGTTTAATGCCTCACACCCTGGGAATGAAGTACCAGGGTTAAAAAAATAATAATAATATTCTAATTTATAATGCGCCAGATTATGTGGATTCTAAGGTGTTAACACGAGAATTCATGTTGCACTTGAACAACACCAAGTGTGATCAGATTTTGTTTGAAAGTTGTACCCTACACCAAATCAAATCCTTAAAGTTCAAGTCAAAGTTTTTCAGTTCCCAGTCCAAGATCAAGTCCTTAACTTTCACATCCGAGTCCACAAAATACGGACTTAAGTCAGGGTGTCTACAAATCCAGCCTAACAAATTTCCAGGAGATTTCCAGGAAACAGTTAACAAATGGAACATAAAACCAAATACAAGCTGCATTAAACCATTAAACCTACAACATGGGTATAAAAGACATGCACATTGAGTTACGTATAACATTATAAATAAACTGCATAAAACGATCAAGTCACAGTTATTTGAGTTAGGTTTAATGACGTAACAGCTGTGGTAAAGTGGCTGGCATTCTATCATAGTTTTAGCTGATAATTACTGGGCGCCTGAGTGTACAAAATTTACACTCCTAGTTAAAATTTTTTTCCAGGAGCATCAACAAAATTCCAGCAGATTTCCAGTATTTCCAGGAGTTGTAGACATCCTGAAGTCCGATTCCAGTCCTAGATTACTGGGGTCAATCACAATGGCATGCAATGGCAAAGCCTACAGCACAATGAAGAGACATGGTATGTCACAGAAGTAAGTAAAAGATGACTGAAAGCTGTCCACAACTGACTCAAAACTACTGAAGGCAAAGCAAAACTGCAACATAAAGGAAGCTACAGTACACGATACATGTACGCTGGAAGTTTCTCAAAATAAGGCAATGTTGCTTTTGTCATATGCACTGGAAGGAAGACACTGGTATAATCAAACAGGATTTTATCACATTCCAAATAAACATAAATTGTAGTAGTTACCATGAATAACTTCAAAAGTTTCAGTGAAACAAAAAAAAATTAGAAACTTTGGAAAATTGGAAGCTGTATTGTAAACATTGAAAGCATCTCTCACAGAAAATACAGGAAGCAAATGACAGCCTGATCAGTACAACTCACAAAGACCTAAGCTTTAAGGTACGACTTCTATGCTCACTGTCACTAATGACATATGCCATACTGTTATAAAATGAGTGTCCTAACTCCAAATGGTATGCATTTAATGTTCTGTGTATAAGATGGCATGTTTCACTATGCTTACACTAGTTAACAGAAGTATGCTTATACCATTCGGGACTTCATATATTGGAGAAAATTTTACATACTAACTGTAAATGTCTAAATGGAATAAATCATTTCAGAAAGAGTCTTTCCAGACAAATGACAACAGTGAAATAAGCTATCTACACTGCTTTTGTTTTGTTAAGTGATCTTTCAAGTTTCTAAAACTGCATGGCACTAATAACACTTATTAATAATGACGATACTGGAGACTGCACATTGCACAAAACGAGCATGCTTGGCACAGTAATATGATGGTGATATCTTCACAATAACAGCATTGTCAATTACTTTCAGCTGCTGACAAATAGATGCAACACTGTATATGCAAACTGTGAACTTAAAAGCAGTGAACATGTTAATCACAACACATTGTTGCTGCTGTTACTACTACTTCTTTACTTGGAATTTGTTTAATTAGCAAACTTTCAACGATGCTGTATGTTACGGCCAACTACCAAAAAATACCGTTAAGCATCATCAACATTGCACTAACTAAACTGAACTGAACTGGACAGGTGGGACAGGGCCTATGTATTCACTTTTGCTTTCCATGGAAAATATACAATGAAACATGCATTTATTTTCCACTTTTTAGCAAAAAAATATCAGACTTAAAGTAATGGAGTTGTTGCTGCAAATGACTCCAAATGCAACTCAGTTACAGCAGTTTCTCAATAAATGTACAATGCAAACTGAAATTACAACACGTAAGAGCTGGTAAAAGATGAACTATAAAGTAGTTCCAAATCAACAGTGAAATGACTAATAGGAATAAATAGGGGCCTATAAATTTCATGTCAAATACCAATTAAGTGTCAAAATGGGCATTCATAATTTGTCTAACACTTTACTGCAATGTCAGCTGCACACATCATAGGGTCCGTTCAGTTCAGTTTTATGACGCTTTAGAATGCCAAGGGACTGCTGAAGCAGGATGTCAAAATAACAGTGCCAAAGCACTGAAAGATGGAGCTCACATTTTACAATGTACACTGTGTAGTCGCATGCAAGGAAGCTGACAAGCAACATGCAAAAGCCTGTCCATCCTTTTGTGTTAAAGACAACATTGAATGCACACAAGTTTGGCATAACAACGAACCGTACCACAGAAATAGACGTCATAAACGCATGTCAACTATACACGTAATACTATATGTGAGAACAAGCTATGTACAGTTGAAAATCTACAGACTTATAGGCACATATTGTCAATGGCATATATACAGTATGTAATACTACATAATGCATGCAGCAACAAACACCATATGAAATAAATGCCACAAAAATGGAACATCTCACGCACTCTTAAACACATAGTATGTCTCAAATGGGATCTCCAGCAGTTTTAGCCACAACTTAAGCAATGCAGTCCGATTTTAATTCTTTTTGCAGAAATTTTACACAGAAAACTAGCAAAACACTGGTTTTCAAAATAACTGTCTCATGCAATAAAAGTGGTCAAATACAGGTTGTTCTAATGAGATACATCAAATTTACCTGCAGTACGCAAACTACTAGTCTAGACCGAAGATGTAGTCTTGAGACTATAGGTCTTGGTCCCGAGACTCCACGAGGACAAAAAAAGGTGGTCTTGGTCTTGAGATGCAAAGTCTTGGTCTTGGTCATGGTCTTCAGCTTGAGGTCTTGGGGTCATGAAGAATAACTCTTGGTCTTGACATTTTCAAGATCTTGATAAATGGTAATACAAACCTTACTATAAGTTACATTTCTAACTGTAGAATTTTATTTATACCTGCATTTCAATGATTTACTTATACTTGTATGCAACATTTTTGTTACAGCATTTATAGCAGTGCTGCTGTGGCAGCCAAGCAATGCTAGCTTTAGAGTCACATTAAATGTATAAATAAATATCACTTATTCCTGTATTTAAACTTATACACTTGCAAAATGTGCACAAATGTAACTTTGTTATTCTTAAGCCTATTCGATGATGAACAACTAAAAGTGAAACTATCGCAAATTAAGTACAAAAATAAAAGTGACAAATATATTGAAATTTAACAGGGTTCGTATAACTTAAGCAAAATAAAATTCCCTTACTTTTCCAGCTAAGTATTTCCAGGCATTCTGAGGAGCTATCTACAACAGTAACTGAAAATGTTGATTACATGAAAACAGTCTGCTAGCATATTTTACTATGACATCTGTATCATTGTTTTTTCTTGACTGGCTCCAGCCTCCCCTACACCGCTCCAATTACACTCCTCTGTTTAAAAATAGATCTTAAAAAGTACATTTATTTTCACAAACGAAACCTGTTATTGTCTCCAACTAATCTCTGTTTTATGTTTTATTTTATAACTTATGAAAGTTTAAATGAAACCTATAACATAAATTTATGATGTGATCATGATAGAAAACTAAACATTTAATATTATACTGTTAAACTAATTATGTCATGTTAATACTATCATCATGCAACAAATACTGGTCAACGAATCAGTCAAAACCATAGCATCTACAATTAACCCGAGATCTATAGATCCTGTTTACCCAGTAAATTAGTGTCATCATAAACAGGCCTAAGTTTAAGCCAATTCAATTTGCATATTACATGCAAAAATCACCTCATCGATCAGCAAGTCACGAAAAATATGCCGTCATAAAAAATTTCCCTGACCATATCTCAAATTCCCTGACTTTTCCCCGACTTTTCCAGGTTTACAAAATTCCCTGACAATTCCAGGTTTTCCAGCTTCGTGGGAGCCCTGTTTAAACAACATTCTTTGTTCCAAGAAATACTACTGCATACCAGTTTGTATACTTACTAAGAAAACTGTCTTATACTTTACACATTTGACTCTAGGCTTGTGTTATTGATTTAATCATTTCACTATTACTGTACTATGTTTAGCTCACTGCATTGCTTATAACTGTCTTTCACTAAATGATCTGACACAGCACGAAAGTTGTGGTCTTTAAAAAAAGTCTTATTTACATCTCTGGTCTAGACTTTACTGGGGCATTAACTGAATGTTAACACAACACCCAAGGCAATATGGCCAAGCTGACACTGTATATAGACCATTCTAGATTATAATGAGGCACAAGACGGTGGGATGGTAGTAGCATCAGTCAGACTACATATATGCAAATCATTTGATCTCAATCAAGATCAATAACCATGCAAGCATCTAAACACTCATGTTTTCCAGGCGAAATAATTTTCCCGATGACAAAATCGGCAGCATCAAAGCACTGCAGGAAATATTAACAGTGATAATGAATTGAGCGATGACTGAGCAAGACATATGGCTGACTATTAAAATGTCCAGTACAGTATCCAGTCACATTTGACCACAAATTAACTCACCCTAACCACCTGTCTACAACGAAAGGCACAATAAGTAATGAGTATTAAAAATATAAACCCAAATCCTCAGAAAAAAAGCAAATTCGATATGCAATAGGACATTTTTTGAGGATTATTACTGCATGCCAGTATACTTGGGTGAATAGCCTGCAAGCTTGTAAACGAAAAGTTCCTCTTGTCCTAAGAATGTCAACCAACATTAGTTAACTAGCCTAATTTTATATTACATACAACTCATAAACATCCAAAAACTTGAGCGGAAAAGTAAGATATGGAAATAAAAAATTATTTCGTATAAAAATCATTTTGTCATTGCTCCTGCTACTATAGTGTATCATCTCACTGCCAAAAAGTAAGCAGTAATGAAGCTCTGGCTGTTTCAAGGTGCCAAAAATATGAACATGACTAAGTAATCAGTTAATTACAGCAATTAACTTACATGACATCAAAATTAAACAAATACAGAACGTGCACAGTACAATTAACATTCGCACAATGCTTGAGTAACATTTCAAGTAATATTATTGACGGAAGCAAGTTTTACTCAAACTGTCTTTCACAAATTCACGTCTGTCATTATCACACTGCCAGCAATAAACGCAGGAGGTCACGTCCAATTTTTGGCCAATCCATAAAACACAAAGCAACATAAAAGTACTGTGCATTACAGAAATATTTGGACAGCACTATTACGTTCCTCCAACTAAGCAAATACACTCAAAAATAATGCTGGAGTAAACTGACCATTCCACTCAGAATACAATGAGCAAACACCCGATAAAATCCAAGGTTGTGGAGACAGATCGTCTAATAGCAGAGGTGTAGATGCAACTTTGCGCAGCTGCACGCTAGACCGGCATGTGAGCTTGGACATAGAAGTCTGGCTCATCTTCCTCACCACGTAATCCACCGTCCTCATCACAGTCCAACTGTAACAGCACCATGCAAACCACACTAATTACTCTGCCCCCAGTCCACTCAGATATCTCAAAAACAGCACATCCAAACATCACTAAATTGTCAGTACACGTTGCCTGTTGCTCAGTACTCTTCTGGCGACGGTGCAATATGTTATGCATTTCTGATTTGTTTCACTACTGCAGCGACCCTCGCCACAGCGTCATGCATGTGTTAAATGCCTACAGCATGGTCTTCGATATATCCCGTTCTAGAGATCAGACTAGTCCTTCATGCAGAGGAAGCAAATGGTAGAGTATGCGATGTACCGTTGCTTTCTGTAAGACTGCATCTCTTGGCCCAAGTAACAAAGTTCAACTAATGCAATCACCAACACCCATACCCTGCCTTATCATCAAATCCCTGACTTTTCCACAAGCTGTCACTCATTACCTGGACTTTCTAGATTTTCCCAAGTTTTACAGATCGACAGTCATTCTAATCACTCTCATTTGCCTGCTTGGATATACCAAATTTAAGTACTAGCATGGCAGTTGACCAGTACGGCATCAGATTTACCACAGAGAGACTGTCGATTGAATTAATGAAAAAGAGGAGGAGTACAAAAAACTGCTACATAACAATCTTTGGCAAAATATTTAAAAACGTGTATCTCTGTCACAAAGCAGAGTAATATGGTACCAATGTATATAAAAACATTTGTGGAACAAGTGTGGTCAACCATCTATGATGCTACTTCCTGTTTACAGACCCAGAAAAGCTGCAGTCACGCCACTTCCCACAGCAGTTAGTTAGTGGTTGAAGAAAGGATCATCAGCCTGGCATCGGAAATGGCATCTGGCCATGAAATAACTACGGAATAATCACTAGATTTATAACACATCTTGGTACCGATTGTGAACCACATCCGGTCCACTGTAGACTGAATCGGTACCGGTCTATGTTGGTAGATCGGCACTGGTCCAACAGTACCAGTAATTAGTGTTTGCAGTACGTCTCTTTTGACACTGGCTTGTCATTATCAACGTGGGTGATTACTCTATATGCTGAATTTGATTAACAGCTAGATGAATTAGTGCTGATGCCATCATTCACACTACTGCAGGATTGTACTACCAGATAATCACCCTCATCATCTGCAAAAATATGGCACATTTCATTGCTGTTAAGTACTACTGGACCAGGTACTGAATAGGCCAATGCAAGTGACATAAAATTACTGGATCGGTCTCTCCAGTTTTTTGTGGATCATTCTACCTCTAATAACCACTCCTCGGCATCAGAAAATCACCAACTACTCTGGGATCACCTGAAAGCACTGAAACTTAGACCAAACCCTGAAGACCAAACTTTTTACAGCCAACTCCATATTTTTCTTTCGAGATCGAAGCCCAGACCAAATTTTGGCCTCAAGACTGTGACCAAAATTGAGACCAAGAACAAACTCGTAGAGACCAACGCAGTCTTAAGACTTTAACACCTCTGCCTGAAAATGGCCGTTAAATGCACTTCTTGCTCAGGAATCAGAGATAACAGATATAAAAGAAAGTACACTTCAATCGTCATCAGCAATTTAACCATTAACTAGGCCACTGTAACTTCCTGCTAGCATTGCACCATTAACATTACAAAGTTACAGTGCCCCTATTCTGAGAAATATTAAAATATGCTGGTAAAAAAACTGCAAAACTTTCATCTCACCCGTATTCAACATACATCGTTGAAGGTGGCCTATAAAATGGCACAACATTTGGTATGAAAACATTAATCTGATGGGGTTATCAAGTAATAAAATGTTTTAAAATAAAATATATGGCATTTGCACAGAATATGGTATCTGACAAAACTGACATTCTGGGATCCACTCATTCTTAGAATGTTGGTTCACAAATATTAGACAAAATTGTATCACTCAAAATAATTAAGACAAAATTTCGTAAAATACAAAGTTACAAACCACTCAGCATTACCTCTGCCAGTTCTGGATTGGTGAAGAGAAGTGGCAAAAGGTAGAATCGCATTGGCACCAGCAGTATCAAGACAAACGGAAATGCTAGCGCTGCCGCTGTAGACTTAACAGCCCACAAAATGCCGAGACACAGCAGCTGGATGAATGTGAACAAATTCATCTTCCACAGTCGAACCTAATCGAACAACATACACCTACACATTATCTGAGCTTTCAACGCGATACATAATGAAACGACACTACTAAAAATACTGAACACGGATTCATTCTCACAACCAACACTCATGGCAAAAATTAGTCTCTATCATGCTCGGCTCACTTCAACATTTCAACAAAATCCTACATATATAATAATCAGAAGTGAGACTCTGATGCCGAGTGGCTAGTCACTCACTCACCGATGCAGTTAGCCGGCCCTGCACACAGAGGCACTGGCTGGATGTGGCGAGATAAGGTGATGGATGTCTGCAGCAGCTGCAGCCAGACTGACAGCCAAAGTACTGTTAACATGGGAGGTAATACAGCTAGCTGCCACTGCACATGGGCAGTTGTATGAAGTTTGGTAATGGTAGGCTCAGCAGCAGCAGGCATCTGATGATTTTCACGTCGCTGCCCAGTACCTCACTGCCCTGGAATGGAGTGGACTGTGTGTAGGTGCAATGGTGCTTGCACAGAGAATGATACACTATTGGCCTTGCCAATTGTGCAATGTGGAGCGAGTCTAATCAGTTACAGTACTGTGCCACGCCACTGGCGAACGGCAAGTTGCTACTGGGAGAGGGTTAGCAGTTGCAAGCGCTGGTTGAATCTCACAACTGAAGTGCTTGTGACCGGCAGCTCAGAATACAGCTCATCGCAGCCACAGCTGATAAATGTACAGGGGTGGGTCTTACACACGTGGTAGGCACAGGCCTAAATGCAGGCTGTAACCAGCTATGTTAGACTAATAGCCATGTGCTTAACTCCTGCCTAACTACAATTGCTTCTGCTCTCTCAAAAACTTGCACTTAAGACACAGTAGTCCTAAAACATAGATCTACAATGTAAGCAAATATCTCCTCATTATAAGAAATGCAAGCATATGCATGTTGTTAAAACAGCAGAAGGCTGACCCTTCGGACGTAGCCCACGCCATCGGGGTGGTGTTTGACAGGCATAAATATCAGTTGAACACGGTGCAGAAGCTGTACACCCGACATTGACGCAACGCCCATGTACAGGAAGACACCAAACAACACGGCCAACGGCACTTGACGCAGCAACGGACCCATCAACACTGACACTCCTACAACTCACATAATTATCAACGTTCACCACATCTATCACCATCTCCGCATCAATGGTGATTCTGCAGGTGAGCCTGGATCAGCACCTTCCACCAGTTTTCTACTCCACTTGTTTGGAATAGAACCTTCATTATAGGTTCTTTACGGTCCAGATACCACTCCAATGGTGTCTGAAACTCACAGTACTGAGTGCAACAATAGAAAATTAACATCCTTTCATCCATCACGCGACTCACAAAGTGTTGCTCCCACCATGCCAGCCATCTAAACTCAATCCAAAAAAACATCATTGCAGGTTGCTGTTTTTTCCGTCTTCTATCAGTACTAGCATTACTCAGCTCACGGAAAAGGATAAGTGCCCTTTACTCAGATACAACTTAATGAATAAGGAAAATGTTGCTAACTCGCAAGAATGGCATCAGTAAAGACATCCAGCTATACAAAAATTCTGTGGCAAATATCTCTCAGGATTCAAGGAAGCAACCATGTACACCACGAAAGCAGCTGATAAACCTGTTTTGCTATTTTCCTTGTCAACATATTTTACATCGGACCTTTTGAACATTGGCAAGAATACCTCTCGGATCAAATGACAGAGGCAATTAACAAAACCATTATGTGGCCTTTTTGAGTGCCCTGTTTACAGTACTGCCAGGTACCCCTCACTGAAACAACGCTGGCACTTAAATCACTTTGGTTTACCCACATCACACTGTGTCACTGTTCCGTTGGTCCACTGTCACACAATGTCACCTTTGACCCATTATAAAGGCTCAGGTAGAAAAAGATTCAAATGTCGCTATTCTGAAGCATCGCTAACTGTTGCAGTTTATGAGGACACCGTCATAACACTCGTGCATATCCAAGAAAGTAATCTCAAAATATGCAAAGCAGATAAATTAAATTAATCTTTCAACCACATAAGGGCATAGAAATCAAGTCCACATCAATAGTCCACTTAGGTTCTGCACAGACTGTGTTATTCAATGAATTTGAAAAGAGCCTAAATATTTTGTGCCCTTCAAGTAATTAGCACTGCCGTATTCTACACTTCCAGTCACAGAATAAACTGCATATATGCTTATGGGTAACAATATAGTAATATAAAAAAGACAGCTATTTCACCACATTTTAAAGCTACGTTTATCTACACATTGGACAAATTGTTGACAGACGTATTATCAAATAATACGTTAAGGGCCCAGGTAAAGTGCAGTGACTTACGGTAAAATGTGTGACATGTCACTAACACAAGCCATACCTTAGTGCCTTATAAATGAAAGTGCTATGCAAATCTACATGCCTTACTGTTTAGCGCGACATCTCGCGCTTATGCTACGATGTCAGTGTCCGTCTGTCTGCCCATTTCTCTGTGACGGAAGTGCATTGGCGCATTATAGCTAATTTAAGTTTCAAATTCCGATCCAAATATACCGCGCATTGTGGTCGCGGGGAGGGATAATCTAAACAACAACATCTCGCGCTATGCTAGCCAGTCTGGCTACTAGCCACTGCTAGGCCCTCTTGTTTACATTACTGTTACTTTACCATCTGCTACACATCGACAGATGCAACAGTTTCAACTTGCCAATCAAGATATGGACTGCGAGAGCAGTGACTCTCTGCTCAAAAACACGTTCCAGTTTCGGCTTGTCACCAGGAGCATGAGTTCGTGAGAAGACGCTTAGCGAAGACAGATGTGCCACCGACCGCACCGTCGCCGCAACCATAAACGGAGCTCCCATAAAGCCGCCGACCAACGTCAGTAAACCAATCACCAGTATATCAAGGTGGTAACCCGAGCCTTTCTTCAGCATCCGATCTTTCTTGTTAACGATGGTGCTGCAAATCATACAAGCATGACAAAACTATAAAGCTCTTTAACTTCATGTAACATGTTGAAAGGCTTATCCATGCTAATGACTAACCATACGACATACAATTACTACCATTTCAGCCTGTGTTAGACAGAACCCTCAGTAAATGACGATAATGGTTTCATTCATATTGCAGCAGTTAGCTGGATTAATACAACATACACTTATACTACAATTACCAAAAATATAGCAAACAGAGAGACAGTCAATGTCAATGAGTATTTAACAGATTTCTATGTAGGCATCCAGTTTTCTATTTCACCATCTGTTCCAATACTAAACCTCTAGACATAAATAGCACAGTTCTTTTATGGACTGGATGCTTCTCCCGACATCAAAACAACAGTATCAAATCACTGGAATAAGTTAATTAGTTGGTGTTTAACATCCCTTTTCAGCACAAATATATGGCTATATCAGAGACGAAAGGTCAGGGGTGGAGAGCTATCCATACCCAGTATAGGAAGGCCAGCGATATATTAACCTCAACCCTGGCCGCCTTTTTATTCAGCAGCCACCCAAAAAGGAAAAAGGATCGAGAGGCTCATTTAAATTATTACACCAGCGCCGATAACAGGGAGAGACAACTTCACACCACAAGACGAAAATAAATCTAAATAAACACAAATAATTATGCATCCTTAACTAAAAATACTGTTAAACACAAAATCAACACAAATAAAGCTAAAGCCACATTTAGTCGCCTCCTACGACATCCGGGCGTGGAAACGGAGTGGGACTGTTCTGGTAGAATTGGAAGGGATGAAAAGCAAGAAGATAGATGAAGCATGAATAAGAAAGGAAAAAAAGGAAAAGATACTAAAAGATACTAAAAGATAGAGAAGAAGGTGGGGAAGTGACGGGATAAGGGGGGATTGCCCCGGGCCCACACGGGGCAATCATTGGAAGAAACAAAAGGCACTGACCCCAACCCTGAAAAATCATCCATTGGCTCCATCTTTTCTCTATCTATCACCACTCATGTCGGAAAGGGGACTGGGTCGTCTTTGAAACCAGTAACCTTAAGAAATTATAGACTAGTAAACAATTAAAAGACAACTGCGTAATGTCAAACATACCTTGTGATCTGAGTTTCCATGAAAAGCAGAATAAATATCAGTATGGCTGGCAATATGGCAGCAAATATCAACCAAACTGGAAGAGTCTGTGACGAACCAAGTGGATTAATAAGCCAGCTTCTTTTCTCAGGTGCAGTTGGTGAAACTCCATCAGGCACGTCAAGTCTCTGTGAACAGATAACATATCATTCATTCTACAGCTTCCAAATTTAACAATTTTCACACATCTTCGCATAAAGTTGTACAGGGAGGCCAAAGGAGAGTGGAAGTTAGGTTTAGAAGATTGTCGGGTTTGAAGGCTATGTTACGAAGATGTTACTATCCGTAAGAAATGAAGAAAGTTAATTAACATTGTTGTATAATAACCACAACGACAAGCAGTGAGTGAATGAATATCTTTGTATTACCAGCTCAACCTGAATAACAAGCCACTCAACGTTGTTGTTGTTGTTGTTGTTTGATTAATTTTCATACCTCTCTCAAACAGTCAAATTGCATAATGCCAGTGTTAGTAACCATTCTGCTACCGACCAACGGCTCAGTATATTAAAATGCACCTAAAAACAATAGCACTAAATGAGTTTTCTCTGAACTACTGCATTCACGGTGTCAACCAGGCTTACGAGAGATTTTCCAATTGCAGATATGTCTGACCCATCATCTGGCTTGGATCGACAGTTATCCAGCAAACTGTTAATAATTATTATTCAAGTGATATCAGCTAGTAAAATATGACATAACAGCATGAATGTGCACCTGTATGTATGTATGTGGAATGAGAAACGCCACAAATGCCATCAACATGATTGATATTGGAACTCCAAAGTCACCAATAGCTCTCCGTACCTAGAAAATATCATCAACTTTTCAATCACACAATTTGTACCCGTAGTAAAGTAATTCATTATCACCAAACTAATCCCGTCTGTTAGCAGCAAAACGAACTCAGCAATAATGTAGGAAAATAACAATAACATTATTATTAAACAATAATAACAATAAAATAATTTTTCTTCAGTTCAGTTTGTTTGATATGCTCTTAAATACAAGGTTCTCAGAGGTGTAACTAGTGTATAAACTGTTGTGATAATAATAAGGTATGGCACGGCAAAACAATATGTCCTCTGCCAAATACAAATCACCTTTTTGCAGTGTTATCACTATCTAAAGAGAACGTACAAAGTCCTGTACACTCACATTGCGGCCAAGAAAGTGACTGTTGCGAAACTCCTTCAACGCAAGTGCTAGAAGAAATGTTGTCAGTGTAAGAATCAAGGACAGTAGTGCCGTGTTCGGTCTTGCAGTATGTTCATCAAACGACGAACATGTGACATTTGCTGTTTCATTTGCAAATGAGTTGTTTAGTACAGATGCTGTGACAAAATGGAAGGAATTGTCCACCGGAATGCTGTCATTGTCACTGTCATTGCCGAAACAAGACTCGTTATCTGGAGCCGGATAATAATCCACAAGAGGATTCGCCTGAAAAACCTGCAGTGACACAACAAAATATATCTCAACGACCATTACAAATATAACATTCACTTAGTGACCAACAGTATCAAGTACCAGTTCATTCTCCGTGATTTCGCCAATTTATCCTGTCTATCAGAATCTACCATTTAAACAAACTGCTAGACGCTGCAGTGAATGGATTTAAGATTAAATGTCACAAGAAGACAACTGTGTGAATAGATCCAAAAGGTTTACAGCCACTGTTCAAACCAATGGCCTTTTTGCCACTACACACGCAAACAGCCATGGTAGACATGGCTTAACTAGTGATGTTCTCTCAAAGAATGGTCATAACCAACACTTACTCGAGGTCTAGGGGTTTTATTGGAAATACCGCCTGCATATTGGACATATGCAACTGTGCATATTATACTTGAGATTAAAGCAGCAACATTCAGATGGCAGATAATGTGTGCATTTAGCTTAAGTGAGTTATCAAAGGTATACTGTACTAAATTTCACTGCAGCAGACTTAAATCTGGGAAAAAAATGAAGACTGCAAAATTGGTCATATGTTGATTCACACATTATGCAGAAATACACTATAATGTATGCAATCACTAACAATAATGCTACACTATATATGTGATCTAATAAATAAATAGCAAGTACTTGTAATAAACAATCATCTGCTATAGAAAAAAGAAGCAAAGCAGCTATGTTACAGTAAATATACCAGTGCTGTAAATAAAAGTACAGGGTGCTCAGTGTGATAAAATTATGATGGCTCAACTACACTGACAACAAAGCAACAGTCGAATGTCGATATGACATGGCATAAACAGTGAAAAATCACTAAGATAAACAAGGATTATGACAAGGTTCAATAAGTAAGTACCCATATTTTTGGTGATAACTGAATTCCTTTAAACCATGACACAGGATTTGCATCTGCGTTAAAAACCTTCTCACACTGTTCTGACACATCACCGGCTTGAGATAGACATCAGGCATATCATAGGCTATGCTATCATAGCACCACATCGTAAACAAGACGGCCTAGCAGTGGCTAGCATAGCGCAAGATGTGGAAAGCTCTAGCACAAACCACGTTGTTCAGATATAACGCATTTTCTACAGAGATTACTAAATAGAACTCTTCAACACGAACGATTATAAAATTGTGAACATCGTTGTTGTTGTTGATATAAACAAAACTGTCACGTGTTTCCAGTCCAGACTCTCAGTAAGTAAAATAAGTGATATTGCTACAATTACCCATTTTTCCATACCCCCCTCTTCCACCAGAAATCCCGGCATTAACCCATCCGACGATCTGGGTGAGGCATTGTCAGTAAGTAGCAAAGACATGCATCTATCGAAGCATGCAAAGATATCCGGGATCCATTGCACCGCGTGACTACAATGCACAAACGTCACAGAGAGACAGACGGACAGACTGACGGACACTGACATCATATCATAAGCGCGAGATGTATATATTACATCTCGTGCTAAAAACTGACAGATGTTAACTTACGACAAATATCTTCTTGAAAGTTTCGTAAATGAATATCAGTGAGATGAGAGCTATAAAAATCTCCTGCATGAATCGTGTAAAATATCGGACAAGGAAAGCGCCCTCAAACATCACACTGACTACTGCGAACACTCCAATCCAGACGCTGATCCAGAGCCGAAATACCAGAAACTCCACCTCAAGTCCATCGCAAAACTGCATAGTCAAAACAAAACAAAACTTTAAACATCCGCAGGCTGTCAACAAACAGGAGTATCGTGACTTCAGAAATAAAACAGCAGCAACTGTTAATGAAGCAAAACACTTGGAGACCGTGCGTTTCGGGTGGCGGCATCATGTGCATGGAACAGCTTACCAGCCGATGTCAGAGATGCACCGTCTCTTCTGACCTTCTGGCGGCTTCTAAAGATGATACTGTTTGAGCAATAGTATGATTGTTCCACAACATCTGCAACTTATTTGCGTTAATTTGTGTAAAGTGACCCTGCAACACTTTTGTGTAAAGCGTTACTATAATCAGTACATTTTTAATAATAATAATAATAATAATAATAATGCCTTTGTGGCCTCTGCTGCAAGCACACTCTCACTCCAGGCCGACATCTTAGCGGAATGTGCAGTTACAGACAGTAATTTCCTTGATT
>Ga0209782_1000295_pt1 | contig 20232 bp, 13 predicted proteins | sample WorMetmaBAHAMAS1_FD_187390 | JGI IMG/M metagenome (GOLD analysis project Ga0209782, IMG submission 187390) | Marine gutless worms symbiont microbial communities from Max Planck institute for Marine Microbiology, Germany - Inanidrilus... | ecosystem: Host-associated > Annelida > Digestive system...
GTCGACAGTCGGATATAGCCGAGAGGACAGACAGTAACGGGTCGAACTCACGCTGAACGCGGGTCTCAACCGTGCATCACGACGTGGACACAGCAGTGGACAGGTGGGCAGCCGGCCGGCCGGCTGGCTGGACGATGAAATTAGTGGACGATGACGAGATTGTTGGTGGTCAGTCACTGGGCGGACACACTAATGACACTGGACCAGCGCTTGGCCCGTCTGGCCGGCCGCGCGGCGCGGCGCGATGCGGCGCTGTCCGACGACTAAAAGCCATTACTATTATGAGCGTACGTCGACGTCATCATGCAGCGTACGCGTGCCGTACCAAACACCAGCAGCAGCAGCAGCTGCAACCATACAACACGCGCCATCAACTGCCATAACTACTATATCCACTGTCTCATGACGGCATCGCGGTTTTGTAGCAAGTCAGGTTTCAAAAAGTCGAATAAAATTTCGCCGGATCTGTGTTTTTTAGTCGCGCCTCTCGCACATTGCTGCGAGGAGGCGCGACCATATACCACTAGGTATTCTAGTTTGGTCTGCTGTATATATACGGCACAGGAAACGACAGCTTTTAGGAAGCATGAAATATGAACGTTTTCATTATAATCTGTGACAAGTTTTTAAGGCAGCCAGCATCGAGTAGCTGCGATGCGGCCTAAAATGGCGAGTATCTGAGTATCTCTACTCAGATGAGAAATCGTTGACCGATGCAATCGTAGGCAGCTCGTTCTGACGCCGAGCGGCTCTGAAATGACCTACGTAATGTCGAGTGAGACGTAGACGCAACTCTGTTAACCAAACAACGAACAATGTAAATGTTGGGCTGCAGTCTAGATTAGGGATAGGTTAAGGTTAGACGTGCAAATCTAGACTACGGCCGAATATTGCGCCATACATGTACATAAAATGTTCAGTTTGTCCTTTGGTATCAGATTCTGCGACGATTGGCATTTTTGGCCAAACGTTCAGCATGCCAGATATGTGCCGGAGAATGAAACGTTTTTAACCCTAACCCTACTAACCCTAGCCCTACTTGAACGTTTGGCCAAAAAAATCCACTTTTATCGACCCGTATGTATAGCTGAGAGTTGTCGGTTATAGAGTAATCGAGCGAATGATCTGAGGGGCGGGCTGGCTGGCGAGGCGTGTTGGTCGACCAGTCAAGTGGGTCGGCCCCGCCCCCGCTAGTTGTCGGGGCGTGCGTACGGCACACTAGCACGGGCCGTCATATCGTCTCCCGCCACGCCCGCTAACCAGTCGTCACAGCGGGACTCCGCCCAGCGTGACCTCACCCAGCGTGGAGGCCCCTAGATCATCTAGGCCGGCGCCGTCCGTCCGTCCATCATCAGCTTTGACTGACTGGCTGGCTGGCTGGAAGGTGAGTGAATGATGATGCGAGTGAATGAGTGAGTGAGTGGGTGAGTGGGGGTCATCTTGGTCACAGCAGCATCACGCTAAACACGTCACACACGATTCATCTTCATTCCTCTTGTCGACGTTCAGGGTCGTAGCGACGGCGGGTATATCGGTATATATACTCCCCCCCCCAAATCAGTCTACCTTACAAATTTTTATGTGGTTACTGGTTGTTTTTTTTCTCTTTGACGCAGGACAAATTCGATATCGTGCCAGTGTGCGCCTTAGCTCGTGTTTCTTTTACTTACTTACACACCACAATTTATACCCCCCAAATGAAATTCCTGGCTACGGCCCTGTCGACGTTATACCGGTCGGTCGTTGCTTTATCTGCCAGCTACAAATCACTCAGCTTAACAACATTGACGATCTCTTAACGTATTTCCAACAGATCACGTGACACGCCGTGAGATGTGGTTTCGTTTTCAACGACGAATCAAAATTCATAAGCGAGCACAGTGGTTTTACAGTCGGGATGCAGTTAAGGGTGGGGTCCCGTGGGGTCTGGGAATGGGCGCCTAAGCCGCTAACAAATGGATAACTAAATGACTGAATTAATTACAACAATGTGCAGTCGGATCGACATGCAGACCCAAGTCGAGCCGGCCATGGGCTATATCTTGACCGACATGGTGTTGATAGCTCGCGTCGTTTTCCTTTTAGTGCGCGGACAGACAGACAAACGTACAGACGCAACTGATGACTGTATCGACGCCACGGTTAGCGCTGTCGTGGATAATGAAGCCTGCTGCTGCTGCTGCTGGTGGTGGTGCTTGTGCTGGTCATTCATCATCACCGCATCCCGCCGTCTATATAGAATATAGCTAAACGTTCGACGATAAATAACGAGCGAAAACATTTTTCTCCCATGCAGGAAGTTGATATTAACGGCGGCGGCGATGAATCGCCAATGTGGACCGTGACGTAGGTGAGAAATGTGGCTGCTGTGATCCTGGTGAGGGTCACTCACTGTGGACTTCTCTGCACGACGTCACTTCACCCACTGCACCTCGTCTGACTGTCTGTCTGTCTGTCTGTCCGTCCGTATCTCTCTCGGGCTCGTTATACTGACTCGAAAACCACAACCAGTTAAGCCCATAATCGACGTTTATACATGTAATACGTCACTCGTTAACTGGAGCTATGAGATGTCACAGGTCACGAGTGCACACAAACATTTCACGTACAAAATCAGGCAAATTCGTGTAGTTCACATTTTGATGATGCAGTTGCCGAGATCACGTGACCGTGGGTTAAGATGCGAGTCGTCAGAGATGACGACGTTTAGATCAAAGTGAGACTCCACGTAACTGGACAGCGTCAGCTAACTTTGTTCCTATACATGTAGGCCTAACTTATAGGCCTAAGTGTATTTTTTGCAGAACATTAGGCTAATTTTGCGGTTCGCTAGTTTTCGTTCGCCACGCATCTATAGAGTCCATTGCAAGTCCAACACTACAATTTTTGCTGGTTCTGTAGCCTATCAACTGAAGAAGAAACGTCGTTAGCCCACATGGAACAAGCGAAATCCATCAGATTCTACCTGCAATCATTTCGGGATCGACCGAACCTAAATTAAGACACCTGGTAGATATTGAACATTCGGCGGAGTTTGAGTTTGATTGGACTGTCAAATGTCGACCACCAGGAAACCAATCTCGCTCGCATGTGCAGCTTGCTATGTGCTGACTTCAAAGCTTTGTCTCTCATGACAGATCGCGTCTAGAGTTTCCGTTGCTAACCGTTCAGTCAATCATGTGTGGTTTCTGTTACCGCAACCCGTTTTGCATTTGCACGCGTGCTAAAGACGTAGATGTTCCTGGCCATGCAGTGCTATACAACTGGAACTTGCTTAGATCTGTGACAGATAGCGGCAAGTTAGGACTTGCCGCTATTTGCTATAGATCTCGATAATGTCATTTTGTAATTTTGTCTGCGCATCATACAAGGAGTGATAGATAGATAGATCGATATTTTATTTACCACAATAGCAAAACATAATTGCAGACAAAATAAAATGCAATACAGTGGAAGGCTATAAAACCAGACGGAATAGGCTACACCATCAAAGCTGGTCGATTGGAAAACTGTATCTAAACTAATGATTAGCCTACAATCAGACAGAAGACAGCAACTCTTAAGAACAGTTAGGCTCGGCAGCTCGTAAGGTAAGTAAGTAAGTAAGTAAGTGGTAGGCTTCTACTGTAACTACGCCGGAAAGGACTAGGCCTATACGTTGTGTGAGAACGGCGCTTTATGCTGCAGAGATGCAGCGACGTATGACGTAACGGTGACGTCACAATACGACGTCACTGCAGAATCACAACAGCATCATCATCATCATCATCACCGGAGAGCGGCGGCGGCGGCTGAAGGGCGAGTCAAGGCGCACGTGTGATCAACAACGATGGTTGACGTCGCTGAGAAGCACCCTTCATGCAACTACTGTGAGCCGTTCGTCTTTGTTGAAGACCCGTTCGCCGTCTACAGACCGATATGGTGCGTTTTACTCGACCGCCAAATTGACTATACTCTACCGACGTATATATCGAGGCGTAAACTTCCGAACGTTAGTAGGAAGACCTTTTAATTCTACTAACATTAATCTTGCCACATGATCCACCAATGTAATATGTACGTTATATGATTTGTTTTTAGCCCTTTTCGGTTTACAGAGTCATGTGCTAAGAGAACAAGGCAATTGTAGACTAGCAGACTTCGCCCCCGGTGCACACCTTACGATCGTTAGGCCTATCGTTGGGCAAAATTTGGTTGGAACCTCGGCTGTTATGGAGCCATGCACGGCCACTCGCAATAAGCATTATCTAAGCTGTTTAGATATTTGTTACACGTTATAGCTAAGTAAGACTTTATGATATCGTTTTGGTTGTCGTTGTTATCGAATTATGTAGCCTACATTTATGGGTCTACGGTCCGGTTTTTCCACAGCAAATTAATCTCCCGTTAATTTAATCCGGCATTAAATCCGGCAGATAATGATCAATTTACTCATATGTCGTTTTTCCACCGGCAGTTCGTCAATTAAATCGTCCTAAACGGACGATTTAATTGACGAACTGCCGGTGGAAAAACGACATCTGAGTAAATTGATCATTAGTCTTATCTGCCGGATTAAATTAACAGGAGATTAATTTGCTGTGGATTGTCGCTGGGAAATCTGTCTTACTGTGTAACAACAACGTTACTCGCTGCGAAGTAAGCCAATAAAGCCGACAGACAGAATGACAGACTGACAGACTGCATGCGGAGTGTACGAGTGTGACAGGTGTGTGTGAGTGTGTAGGGAGAGCAGGAGCATCCAGTGTTACAAGCGAGAACACCCGTTCGAGTGCCATGATGGCTGTGGACACCTGGAGACGTGCGCCGTTCCGCTCTGTGCCTCCTTCTTCAACCACGGCGCCGCAGAAACGGTCAGCTTCTTGTCCGTCGAGTTATCAGCCATGTTCCCAACCTCTAAGCCAATTCACACCGCCAGACACTCCCGCATATGTCGCCGACTCCTATACTGCTGGACCTCGACTTGGAGCAGTCAATACCTACCTCGTCACTGTCAATATAATTCGCAGAAAACTGAAATTGTATTTATTGCGGGCATGTCTTGAAATGCGGAATTTTGCACTTCGGCGGCATTCTTTGCAGAAAGGGAAACGGTGCAAGCTAGGCGTTAGATCAATGTATAGAACATTAATAGGAAGTCGCATTCGGTATCATGCAGTGGGCGCCTCCGGAAACAATTGAAGCCAGTCGAATTCACGTCTAACGTTTCGCATGTCGCACTTTATCTCTGCATCTGCAGCTGCTGAGCTTTTCGTTTATATATGGCACCGTTTCTGAGATAACAAGATTTTGCTTAGGCCACGTCCTATACAAATGGTTGTTGCGCAATGCAGTAAAGCTGGCATTCCACGACGCCGACACGGACACCGTCACCGACATCTTTGCCGACATCCTCGCGAGGATCGTCGTGAGAATGTCGGCGTGTCGTTCAGCTTGCCACAGGAATAACTTCAGGAAATCGCGCGTGTCGGACGTGTCGGTGAGGATCCTCGCGAGGATGTCCGTGTCGGTATCGGTGTCGGCGTCGTGGAATTGCAGCTCTATGGAATGCACAGATGTGATGGCTGTCTGCAGCGTTGAGTGAGTGAGTGGTCTGGGTTGGGTATGATGTAGACGGCATGTCTCGGATGTCCACCCGGCTCATTCCCAGTCCGTCTCGTGGACTCCGCCATCATTCCGGTACCCAAGAAGTCGGCTCTGGCGAGTGAACATCCGTGCAAGCGAGTCCGCTACCACATCCTGCCCGTCATGAGACCGTTCTGCAAGTGTCCTGGACCTGACGCCATGTGGCCCATCGACCAGGCCATGGACTGCCAGTGAGTCCACGCTTTATATACACTGTAAAAACATCCGTACATCCACGGATATTTTGTGGCAAGTTTTTGCGTATTTTAAGATTTTTAACGGAAGCTGTTCTGCATGCATACATTTGCATCCCTAAATCGACGGAATAAGTGTGCTGCCTGCCCGCACTTCGTTATTCCGTCGATTTACGGATGCTACGTATGCAGAACCGGTTCCGTTATAAATCTTAAAATACGCAAAAAAAACTTATCACAAAATATCCGTGAATGTACGGATATTTTTTACAGTACCATAGGCCTATGCACCACACAAGTCCGACTATACGACGTCGGGTTTCGACCAAAGTTGACGTAGAACTGTGAGACAGACAAAGAAGACAAATACTGACTGAGGACATGTCGTCCGGCCTGGTGTGTGTTCGTCGTTCTGTTCGTCGGTCTGTTCCATCTTAGCACTGCGCAGATATACTCAAACTGATTCAACAGGAGGCAACACATTTCTTTCCGCATTTCCCGGTCCAATAAATGCACTCGTTCATGTTGAGCTCAGTTAAGTCAAAATCCCACGGGAGCAGCTGCAGTGAATGAAACTGTCTGGAGTTCCCTTCACATCACCACCCACGCCGGCGATAGCGATCAGTAACGTCTGTGACTTGTATGTGTCTGTGTGTGTCCGCGCTCTAAAAGACAACCTACTTGAGCTATCAACACCAAACGCAGGACCAGGTATGGATTGATCCTGATTTCAATAGATTGAAGGTCAAGGCCAAAGGGTTATGAAGTGTAAAGTGTGCTGCCGGCGTCGGTAGGCTATGCATGTCAATATGACTGTTCAGGTTTCTGGTTCTGTTCGGTTCAGTTCAGTTTTTATTCTGCGTGTGAAGATGTAACGGTTCACCAGAATGAAACTCAACGTGATATGAAATTGAACGCAACAACATATAGTTCAGATTACGTTTCCGGTTTGTGTCGTAATCAGCGCTCAGTGTGTGGTGCAGCAATTCAATGCAATGCTGTTTGTTTGTGACTGTAGCTTCAGGAACTGCGGCAAAGGTACGCCGTGGAGGTACTACTCGCAGCTGGAAGGCGTTCAACGAGACAACGAAATATTCGCTGACTGTAAGTGTACGCTAGCTGGTGTCATTTATTGTGTGTGTGTGTGTGTGTGTGTGTGACATTATCTACTTGAGCTGAAAGCCTGAAACTCCACTGGTTCGATTCGCTGTGGACTGCGGTACAACAAATCCACGACAAATCGTGATAGTGGAGTTTGAGCATTAGTATGCAAGTCTCAGCTGGCGCAGGCCATCCCACGCGAAGCGCTGCGTCACGCATATAATCGCGCCCACCGCGCTGTACACAGAGCTGGACGCTGAGTGTGATCAACAGGCGACGGTCGTCAGTCAACAGCACTTGGCCACGTCCACCGTCCCGTCGCCAAGGGTTGTTAACAACAGACCAACGACTGTCACTTGTTTGTCGCACTCGGCAGCCGTGAACGTGCCGTGGAAAAACTCTTTAGTGTTGGACAAAAGTTTCAAAGGAAAATAGTTCCCTTATTTTTGGAGATATCCTAGTTTCCCTAAAACACTGTGTAGGATAAGTCAAGGAAGCCTGTACGCTAAAAACCGGCTTGGTTGAAGCAGCCATTTCGACACAATACCAGTTTGTGACAGACAGACAGACGGACAGACACAGAACCGAGCTAGCATACATCACGTATTGCTCCATAGAACTCGGTAACACAGGATAGGCTACTACGATCCTGGTCGACTTCGGCGTGTAGGTATAGACAAGATACCGACCTTTCATGTCCAGGGTCGGTTCTAAGGGAAGGCAGGGGGCACGCCCCCCAGTCAGAGGTCTGGCCCCCAAATGAAATTGTTGGTGAATGTAATTGAGCCTCTTGGATGAAAATGTAGTGATTAACTGATTGTATGTTGGTTTTATGTCAAAAACTGTATATTTGTACATATGACCGACAAAAATTTTCCGGTGACTGCCCTCCCCCTTCGGAAAGCCCGGGTCCACACTGGACCCCTCCTCCAAAGTGGAGGTGCTAAAACCGCCCCTGATCCTGTCATGTGCTGACTTCCACTTTTTGTTACCGCACCCTATCCCTAACGAACAATCCACCAACGTTACAGACAGACAGACAGACAGACGGACGGACGGACGTCATGCTCGTAGCATAACCGCGACATGCGAATACTGCACGTGGCGCTGAAACTCATGACACACGCCGTATCTCAGTGAGTGTGTTCGTCGTGCTATGCTGTGTGTCGTGGCTCTTGATATGAAGTGATACGAGGTGAGATGCGGGTGCGTTCAGGTCTAACGAACAGAGTGCATGAGATATGTCCGCCTGAAGACGCTCCGACCGACTGCTTCCTCAAACCGATCTACGAGAACTCGGTGTTCTCTCTGCCGCCGTGCACTGCCGGAGCCGGCTATGGACCGTGCGAGGTACGTCACTCAGAGTTCATCTCGTCGTGATGGCTTCGTTTAGCGGCCTACGCCTTGCTGCATGCATGCTGATAACAAACACTTGATTCTTCGTTCATAGGCGCAATGAGCCTTTGGTACCCCTACAACTTCGGTGAACCTGCGGACCAAGACATATACGACCTCCAGAACTGTCGCTCATTTTCGCTGTCTTCATTCAAGCGCCATCCAGATCAAGACCGGCATGGCTCTTCCAGCACTGGTGTTCTGGTTGCAGCTGTGTCTCGTACGGTCGTCCGGCGCTGACTACAAATGTCACGACGACTCAACTCAACTCGACTCAATTGTGTTTCGGTCACCTCCAACTTTTGTGACTGTTATTTTGTCACAGGGTTCGACGCGCGTCACTTCTGAGACGCTCCAACTTTTCATTATTACTCAGGCTCCACAAGCCCAGGCCCACAAGCCCGGGACACTTCTGGACAATATAGGGGCATTCCGCCGCCGTTCCACCCACTCTGTCTGAATCCATTTGATAATGGAGGGAAACAGCATAAAACATAAGGAAATCAAAACCCAGCCCACCAACTTTTCATTGCGCCTATGTCTGCGTTCTTCCAGTTACGACTCATTTACCCCGGACGGGTCACTGGTCTGTTAAGCTGTCGATCACACCTTCACACGCCAACATATTCGACTGTCGTGTGACACGCAGACAGACCACGCTACGTCAATACAGTTACCCGCATCTATCACTGCTTGCAGTGCTGGCGATGTATCAACGCCGAAATGCACGTACACTGTTTCTAGGGTGCATTAGGCCCCGGTGCTTGCACGAGGTCCAGGACTGGTAGATATATGATTATGTATGACGGATCTGATGTGAGCTGCTATTAGTGGTGCATAGAGTCAGTTGTGTGTCGTGCAGGAATCTTTCGTGCTCAAGGCACACCATCTCAAGGACGACGGGAAATGTGGTATACGCAAACGCAAGTGACGCACACACATCACGTGACCAGCAGTGCCTGCAGCCAGCACGTACTCTGTGCAAGAAGACCCATCAACTAGTCAAATATCCATCGACTACAGCACCTTGCAGTAATCACCAACAACTACTGTCAATTACAACACCTCGACTCACCTACTCTTCTTATTGTTCCATTGTTGTTGTTGAATACATTAGCAGGCGAGATAATTGACACAGATGATAACTTGATACACGTTTATTAAACCAAACTCGTGTGTTACTGTTATGTCTCTAGCTCTATCACGTGTGACTCTGAGCACATTATGCATATCTATATTATATAATGTTTATATTCATCACGTGAATCTTATTGATTATCGGCAGACAGAGGCATTCAATGTGTACAAATACAACTAACTTACAACCAACTAGAAAATTAAAGCAGTAGTATCGACATGCAGACCCACACTGGCAGCCATCTAGCCACAATGCTAACCCTAACTTCTGACCTTTTGACCTCACGGTCAATGCACACTTAGGGACTGCCATGGACTATATGTATTGTATACCAACTTTAGTATTAATAGCTAAGTCATTTTCCTTTTACAACACGGACGTCGGGCACCCATACACACAGTCACAGAAAAAAATTGATCACCTATCTACACATCGACTACTGCCAACCTATACCAAAAGTGAATCATTAAAGAAGCTGCCAATGGTTACATTTGACTAACAAGATATGACTTCCTATTAGTGTCCTATAGTGACTCAAAACAAGCTGTCAACTTATAAATAAACTGTTCAAGTCATAAAAACCACAATTCCCATGAAGTAAAAGGTCGTGGGATCACAATGCGATGAGGCTATGATCTAATAATCAGACCACGTTTAGAGTGCAGAAACAAATAAACGAAAACCCACTTGCCAGTAACAAGCCAGCAGAACCATAATACTGTATGACAAATAAAAAGGAAAATAACAATAATTTCTGCGGTATCATAAAAGCCATTTTCATTAATCCATCTGGTTAAAAATGAACAGCATATGTCTCTGCCACTAAACAGTGGCCGTCTTATCATAGCATCAGCATTAGCATGAACACCATCCAACATGCATAAGTAACAAGCCACCGAGGCCAACTCAGCCTCGTACCCTCAATGGCATCAGAAATTGAGTACATCCAACCTACACAGATGATGTCACAACCATACGAAGAACAAATGACAAATAAATAAGTAAAAAGAAAATCGGTAGAACACTTTAAAAAGGCAAGCAAGCAGTTAACATCCAGCTGTTAACATTCACACACACAAACGATATCAATATACTTGCAACAGAAATAAAAACAAAACAATCCGTGACAGTGGCGCACCCATAAGGGGAAGGCCAGCCCCAAAGCTGTGACACAAAATTTTTTGTGCACAATTACAATACTATACAATATTTAATTGGTTGGGGTAATGGCGGGAATGTCACCTCTGCCGGGTGGCAGGTAACACTGTGTGATCCCATATGGCACGCGAGTTCCCGTAGCGGTGTGGTGCTTGTACCACAAACTGCTATACGCTTCCTTACCTTACCTTATATAGTCATACATTAGTTATTTTATATCATATATGTAGAATTGTAGATACCTGAGTATCTAAATAAGTATGTAGGTCAACTCAGCCTTCTATCCCTCTGGGGTCGCTAAATCAAGTACCAGCCTTGCTGGGATAAAGGTGGGACTGTCACCTCTCTGAGTGGCAGGCAGTACTGTGTGATCCCATATGACACGCGAGTTCCCATAGCGATAAAGGCTAATTGTTGCAAACTGCTAGACTCCGTTTACATTACTGTAATTCAGATACATGCATCTGTACTTTAGAATTTACGGTCGATGGTGCAGACCCCGAATGAAAATCGTGGTTATGTCCTTGACCTGAGACACAAATATCAGAGTAAAAATGAGAATATCAGTTAATGACATATAATAACAAGAATAACAGTAACAATGATGAGAGTATAGGCCTAGTGATAGCACAGAGGACAAGGACCAACGTGGCAGAGTTGGGCAGCCAGTGATCACCAACCAGAGCTTGTAACAATTCCATTCACTAGTAGCTACAAACCACACTCATTTCACCATCACGTCGTGCCATGGACTGACCCGGACTCAACTGAACGTGCCACTGCAGACAAAGTTGGTCATTCCACGGCCGTTCTTGCCAGCCAGTCGGCTGTTCATATTGAGTCAAACTAGAACCATAAACAGTCATATCGTCATGCCTACCTGTGATGGCAGTGCATTTGATAACTCCGTGACCTTTCACCTTTTAACCTCAGGGTCAATGCATGCCGAACGACTGCCATGCACTGCCAAGTCTACCAAGTTTGATGTAGATAGCTCAAGCCTTTTTCCCTTTACAGTGCGGACACACAAACACACTCACATACGATGTAGCTCATACACAACCGATCACCCTACCGATGCACTGGCTACCGTCGTGGGTAACTAAGTGGTGATCTGATGTGTGACATAGGCCAATGAACCTCTATACAATGATATAGCACACAAAATAACGACACACTGTAATTCCAAGTAAATAAGTAAAGAAACAGCTGATAAACAGCACAGCAGTAGCCATTAGCCATGAGTCGACACTAGCAGCAGTCTAACATTGCAGCAATCAGTCCCATCATGCAACATGTTGATTGACTGATTGATTGACAGGTGGGCGGAGTCATCAGTCAGCTGACGATGGCTTCATTCATCGAGACACCAAGTCGACAAACATCTTGGGTGAGACGGGTTGTGACGACGGCTCGACACCTGACACTGGGCATGGATGACCGTGCAGCTGTCAGACAGACAGACAGACAGACACACATCAGTACTGACGACATGACCTCATGTATAGTGCACCGACAATGCTAGCTGACACCAAGACTAACCAACAGTGTAATCACGTCCAATGAATAGCATCAAATCACTTCACACACACATCGTTAAAACATTCAACCATAGATTAATTTGTTGTAAACTGCCTTCAAAACTCATGACTCACGGTTTAGCACAAACTAACATCCACTTAACACCATGCACATAAACTTTGCTGCTCTATCTATCTGCGAACTAGGCTGCCTGAACCAATTTGGCAACAGGCCACATTTTAGGCGGGTGGATTTTTATGGGAGAGAATGTGACATCCTCAGTTGGCGGCAATGCAACAGTCCGGCTGTGTTGCTCGTATTGCTGTACAGAGCCTACTGAGCTGCAGGCCAACATGACTGGCTTAGGTTTCTGATTTGCCCAGCAGAGGTTTAGGTCTGACACTCTAAATTATCAAGCACAGGAAGGTATATAGAGTTTGTAAGAAAAAGTTGCTGTGATGGAATCCGGGGATGGGGCTTTGCTCACCCCACTGACTTTTTTCCTTTAAAAATTGAGTATTTTGTTCACCCAGTGAGTTATCTGTACAACGTTCACTGTCGTATACTTCGGGTTTTATAGACTATAAACCATGAAAGAAAAGTTGAAGGCCCCCTGCTTCCTGTGGCTCTGTGACTGTTCTGCAGTCAGCTAAATGACAAAACACAAGTGAGCCAAGAGATAAAGCCGACCTGCCAGAACAGCGCATTGCAGTGACGACAGAGATGCAACATTTCAGCGTAGACATCTCGCGGTCCATAGCGTCTGCACAGCGATCAGAGTACATATCACGTACTGGTAATGAATTATGTGGTACTGGTAACGGCGTGGTTCAGATCAGTTCATAAATAATAATGACTAACAACTAGTTGGCATGTGACAACAATCTACAACAACTCATTTGACAACTAAAAAGCAGATACTCAGTTGTTGTAGTTCTACGACCTGGATGCCGACATTGAGTGTGATCAACAGACGACGATCGTTGGTCAATGTTAATGACACTTGGCCACATCTGCTGTTGTCCTCAGGTGTTGTTAATAACAGACCAACAACTGTTGGTTGCTTATCATACTCGGCGAAAGTTGGATGTGCCATAGCCAAATTTTCCAAGTCCAGAATTTGGGACAAAGTTGAAAGGGAAGTACCCTTAAAACATAGCATATGATAAGTTGAGGAAAGCTCATATGCGAAAAATCAGTTTGACATGTACAGCTATTTTGATACAACTCCTGCGTATGATAGATAGACACACAGACAAACACAGGACAATAGCTAACACCCAAGCTGGCTGTTAGCAACTTGGGAAGATCACACTTAACTGACATCTGTGGGGTAACAAACTCTGGAGTTTTACACTAAGTACACAGGCATGAGTAATGCTATTTTTGAAGTAAGTAACACGTCATGAACCTGAGTAGTCGAGAGTAGAGCTGTTTCCAGCCGACGCTGTCGATGTCCTCGGCAGAACGCAGCACCGAGTTCCACTGAGTGCTGCTGAAGTGAAACGTGCACAGTCGCCGCCAGAAACTGTTCTCCTCCGACAGCGCGAAGGTCCGCGACCCGGCCAGTCCGGCGTTGACGAGGTCTTGGTGATCGGACAATTGAACGAATATGTGACGAAGAACTTCGTCAGGCAAATCACTCATCATCATTCTCCCGTCTTCCTCTCTCTACACTCAACAACCACTGCAGACTCCGTAACAATGTCATACGTGCATGATGATTATGCCAAACCACAACTAACCAGTCTGCAATTTGGAATATTCATTATGACTTGGCCAAGTACTTCACGACTGATGCTCGTTGTTACAGATATGCAGAGGTCTGTTTTTGATACACAGCGTAAATGGAATTAATTGTGGAATTAACTTCAGCTGGTATGCAGCTTTATCAAAAATTGCATACTACAGATGCAAACGCTGGGGACTCTTTGTGGATTCTCTACACCAAAAATTATTGATAATGACCAATATTTGCTGACGTTATTTGAAAAATATTAGGGATCCATTTTTAGCCACGGTGTAGAATGTACGGCGTACCATTATACTCTTTACATAAGGACAGATATGAGCACTGAGCCTACAGTTTCACAGAGTCTACTAAGTGCAGCCATATCTATGACAGAACTATTATTATCACTGCACAATGTTTTCAAAACAATTCACATATGTGCCTTCAGTGCTGCAAAGTTGTTGGCTGAGTGACAGGAAGGGTACTGATTTGCACAAACCTACTGTAATTATCCATAATGGTTCTGTTTGAGAATCTGGCCCAAACAGGAATAACTTCAGAAAAACCATATGGGTCAAAAAAACTTCCAAGTAGCAGTAATGGAAGTGCAGTGTATTAGATGAACGCAGGTGCTGTCGAATTTAGTGACAAAAATTGAAGCTGAATGACAGTAACCTCATGAATATGCAGTGAATCGAGCCTGGACTGTAGTTTGTCAACAGTTGAATGATGAGACTTCCACAGCTGTTGACTGCCGACGTGTTCATACTGGCCACGTTCCAGCGCTTGCTGCATCAAGTCCAACAGCTTCTGCACCAGTCGCAGGTTGCACTGCGTTCTCATCGCTACATGTGTCACAAACACACCTTCCATTCTCAGTCACACACAAGTCGTCCAGTGCACTGATAATACTTACTGGCCGTCACAAAAAGCATCCAGCCTGTAAATTACAGTTCCAATATTAACCTTCTGCGGAAAACTGACACACCAAGCGAAAGTTGAAAAATGACCACCAGAATGGTTGTGTATGTATGTGTGTGACCAACAGAGGTAGCCTAGTCTAGCAAATTCATGTAAAGAAAAAATGCTACAAGTAAAGCCACTGCTACAAAAACAACAAAAGCACCCACAGAATGCAATGAAAAAGCAAGCACTAAAATATATTTCCTAGATCACACAGTAAACGTCAGTTGCTGCACAGGTGTGTACGGTACCTTGGTTGACAATCTCCTCAAGAATATTGACGACGATCTTCTGTGGCCGGCCACTCAGTGACGACATCTTGTTCTCAATGAGATACATCACCAGCTGTGTAGCACATGCATCATTATACAGATGATATTCACCACAGCAGATTAACAACAACAAAAACAACATCTCAGTAGCATATTTCACAAGCTTTTACGGCATTTACAGGCAAGTAAGTGCAGATGTAAACTTATAGCTTAATGTTAATGCACCATCTACATGCAAACCCATACCAGTAGCTCAACTTATACATCATGTGAGCTGCAAACTCTCACCGAGAGTTCACCAAGTGCATTATGTAAGTAAGACCAACTCATAGTCAGTAAGTAAGAACTAAATCATAACAGTAAAACATCTGCTGTACACATTACTATCGACAGACGTGTAAACAGCATGCTATTCAAAACACTCACAAGACGACCAAACAGACATCCAAACAGAACTAAATTAGATATCAGTTACTTGTGCTAAACTTCAGTTTGTAATTGGCCCATTCTCTGTGGCACCAAAAAATGTTTATTGAACACTGGAACTGGATGTTTTACAATTTGTATTCACTTGTTGATAATCAGTCTCTCATCAAAGCACTGATTGCAGCAGTTCCACGCTACGTCTGCAGCAGCAGGCCACACCTAGCTCATGTTCCAATGCAGCCTGACAATAATAAGTAGTAGAAAGAATTCTGTGAGTGCCACCTTGCAGACGTAGTTAAAACGTCGGTGATCACGCACAGCACCGACCATGTCAAGTTGACTTAGCGCTTCAGCCGTGCTTGTCCGCATCTTCTGCTGTAAGTTACCAACACACACAACCAGTGTCTCCACTCCTTGGCATTTTCCACAAGGTATTAGGATTTGGGGGGATCAACTTGGGATGTTGCCAAGTATGTTTTACTTGTACTCAAACAATTAAAATCTTCACACAGTTTCAACATCTGCAATCATAACTATTGAATATTAAGGCATTCTCAATAACAGCTGATTATCATTCGACATTTATCGATAGCAACTGTTCATCAATGTCTTTTCGTAATTATTTTTTCTTGGACACAAGACTATGACGTCACATTTGATTTCTCTGCACCATCATCTTCATCACCTTCCAGTAAATGTGTGACCTCAAATACAATGGACCACTGCACACGTACAGGCTTCAAACTATCATTCCACTGTCAAATAACTCACGCTTGGCACTTCTGAAAAGCATTTTAGTTACTTGGGGTTTCAGTAACTAGAATACCTAGCGGTATATGGTAGTGCCTCTATGGCAGCTTTCCGTCAGCTCTCAACACATGGTCAAAAGTTTGACCCTGAATCCTTATATGGGCCTATTTAATTTGAAACTTTGCACCCATATTTGGTCAGCATTCAACAAATATCAATCGTAGACCCCCATTACATTGGACTTTTTGGTCTGAACTTTCACCCTATGGGTGAATTGCAATGGGGGGCCTCGGACACGTTTTTTTGTCACAGACAGAAACGTGACTACTTTAGTCGCGCCTCCTCACAGCAATGTGTGAGAGGCCCGACTGAAAATTTGTACAATATTGGCATTTTTGTAAAAAAATCTTGGGATTTGTAAAAAATGGATAGTGGAGATAGTGAGCACATCATGTATGTCATGTGCCCATCACAATCTGGTCACTATTGATATGATGGTGCAAAGATTTTTACATTAACTTTCACAGTTTTACCTCTTTGGTGACTTCCTTCACCAAAACATAGCTTTTTCGATGCCGAACTGCCTCAATGTCTTTGTGCGCCGTACAGTTGGTGTATTCAGCATTTGCCAGTTTCCACAATCTGCATCAATGAGGCGTCAGACAGCAAACAATAACAAAGCAATCACTAACAGCTGCCAGTTTTAAACGTATCATATGAACCAACCTTCACACGTTTATGTTTGCCACAGAACTTACTAAATCTAGTTAGGTTTGCTGAATGTCATAGTCATTAGCAATACACGACGGACGGAACAGGTGGTTATTGGTGGCGTTGAGTAACTAACTGCGCATCCACGCCGCCAGCAAACAATAGTTGATCGTGTGCAATAAGCTTACTGACCGACTGAGCACATTTTCATTGAGACTTTCGAACAGCTTCAGTCGCCACAGACCGAGGTGTTCCCAGCCACCACCAGTTCGAACCCACTGGCCGCCGGGTGAACGCCAATCCTGACCCAGGAAAGGCATCGTCGTCTTTGTCGTTTACACGCCAAAATGCGACGCTCAAAATCGAAAACGCATCGCAAACAACGCAGTAATGCCAGCAGCAAGCGATCAAGCATCAGCTGTTAGCACGCAATCGTGACCTGCGCAGTATTTACATATTACGTCATGTCCAGGCAAATACTGTCGCCCCATTGGTCCACGCAACTGGGTCATTAATTCGACCTATATTCGCAGGCAATCATTGGCTGCGTAGTACCACGGCCGGTGTTGATAAACACAAGTCATGTGCAGCGCGTGTGTCGGGCGCCATGGATGACGCTGAGTTACTGATGTTGCCTGAATACTGCGCAACAAGCATGCGCCATTTGATGCGCAATTCAGTCAATTTTAGATGAGGAAACTGAGGTTTATCGGACGAAGGCATTGTGTGTGATTGAAATATACAGTGAAAAATCACAGACGACGGGACTAAACACGTCACCCTGACTTGTGCAACCATTATCAGCTGAGTTGTTGAAAATGCTGTTCACTAGTTAGTTGTTGTGTAACCTCTACTGAATTCCGCGGGGCTGTTATACATGTACGCAGCATAGCTCGATCGTCGACGTCCTACAGCTGGTCTAGGCCTATATGCTGTCAGTGGTGGTATTATTAGTTGTTACATTCAGGCCTACGTCGAGAATCCAACGTCAAAATGACAGTTGTCTATAAATGATCAGTTTTATATGAAGATGATGTAGAAGAAAATAAAATTATTGTGACTGAAAATGCAAACATATTGCATTTTGAGTGCACCAATTTTAATTCCTCTATGCGTGTAACTGTATGGTGAGTGTATTTGTGTTTATTATTTAGTGTATTTACAGAATATTTAAAAATATTGAAGCATACGAAGTCAGCTATTTTCTTCAATAAAACGTGGGTGGCTCTGGCAAGAGCCGGTTGTTGTGTGGTAGCGTTTGGTGACTAAAAAGAGCCGGTTGGTTACATCGTAGCGAGTGCTCAGTGACGTCCCTTTGCTATGACACAGGCTCGTAGTCGTAGCCCCCACTCGTCATGACTGTCTGTGGAATGCTCAACCAAGTCTCAATGACGCACCACTTGAGGTCAGCAGTGTCACGCACAGCAGTCTTTTAAACTCGTTCATGCATGAGACCCCATACACTGTAGTTTACCGGGTTCAAGTCTGGCTATTTTAAACATGAAAATTTGTTAATGAATAACAAAGTGAGAGGTGATTAAAAATGCAATTTGTTTGCGTTTTCTGTCACATCTGCAGAAAATTTGAATGTTTAATTTCCCAAGGTAGTGTAGCAAGCAACACATGTAAGGTGAGTAATATCATAAGGCTTTTATAGCAAATTTCATATGCTTTCCAGCAGTGCATTTGGCCTTTGCAAGTCTGCCCCGCTCCACCTCCTCCCCCAAATGGCATCTCGATCAATTCCACCATTTCTGCAGGATTTGTAGAAACAGCCCACACTTAGGACTGCATTATTCGGTTTTTACGCTGAATTATTAGCTATTTTTAAAGAATGATGTTGCAGATCTTTTAACCATTCTGTAAGTGGAATACATCTACAGTGTAGATATGAGCAATTTTGTAACCATGTTAATCCCCCAACACTGCACACTGGAATCTAAGTACTGAAATGAAACAACTGGTGTTGATAGGATGTAAAGTAATCCTGAAGTCACTCACAGTATTGAGTATTGAAGATTTCATCCAGCTGGCAATATCTTCCATGCCAACAGCTGGAATTAAAATTATGGTTCATCTTGTCGAGGAGTACTGTACAACCTCTGTTGTTTGGGTGGGTAGTGACTGATATCTGACTTGGACAGTATGACAGAGAATATACTAACAATCCCGACTGTAATGAATCATAACAAAGACGCAGTAATGTTAGTCCTCAATCACACACACACGTCCACTTCCGACATTTCGTCTGCACAGGTTATTAGCTGCAAACAGCAGCTGATGCTGCTGGTTTATGCAGTGCCAACCAGGCGGGCCAACAATGTATGCATTACACCAATGCCACAGTTTTCAACATGGTTTGCATATGCACCAAATTAAGCCATACACACAACATGTCACAATATAAAGCTTACGTATCATAGCTTTGTAAACGTGTAGAGAAACGTCGAAAATAATTAAACATTTAAATAGTGCAGTAACTGTTAGCGTTAGTGGTAGGCAAAGTCTACTGCTGATGTAGCAAATGATGCGGCAAGTTGTGTTCACGTTCAAACTCTCAACAAACACCATCAGAAAGGTCTCACGCACACAGTAAATACACAGTGTAGACTTAATTTCTTTTCAAAATTAAAAGACTGAAAAGTTAAACTTGAGCTAAGTTTGCTGATGGTTAAAGCCTAGGACAACTACGAAACCCGCGGAAAAAATTCACGTTGAACTATTAAGGTACGACAAAAAACACACCAAACAAAGCATACAGATATAAATTTGGACAACTCTTCGCCGTTGAAACCGTAAAAAATACTAGTAGTCAGTAGACCGAGTTGTGCCTAGGCATTGTGTATTGAAAGCCGGAAGATGTCGTGGCCAATGCAGTATGCACCGTTCACATTCTTCAAGTAGAAGAGTTGACTGAAGGCATGAGGAGGGTCTTCATCGGCCTGGCAAACAACACACACAGACGATGTGACAAAACTCAATCAAACACTGCTAGTGTCTCCACACTCTGTTTTCGGAAATCCCACACAAAATCACAAAAATCCCAAGATTGTAGATTTGTACTGTAAGTTCCGAAATGAATAAAAACACCTTTTACCAATGCCAAATTCGAGTTATTTGGCAGCAGAAAATGCCAACAAATGCATCAGTGACGGACTGATGCATGTCGCCACATGGCAATGCCGGACTCCATAATCAAAGTTCACCAAATTCGGGGAACAAATTTCCATTGGCCACACCCCTAAC
>Ga0209782_1000296_pt1 | contig 20212 bp, 13 predicted proteins | sample WorMetmaBAHAMAS1_FD_187390 | JGI IMG/M metagenome (GOLD analysis project Ga0209782, IMG submission 187390) | Marine gutless worms symbiont microbial communities from Max Planck institute for Marine Microbiology, Germany - Inanidrilus... | ecosystem: Host-associated > Annelida > Digestive system...
CTGCCGGTGGAAAAACGACATCTGAGTAAATTGATCATTATCTGCCGGATTTAATGCCGGATTAAATTAACGGGAGATTAATTTGCTGTGGAAAAACCGGACCTAATCCCGTCTTCATCCACCACTTGACATCTGGGGGAACATGCACATAGCTCCCGTTACAGACAGCTGCCATAAACGTATGTATGTATGTATGTATCAGAGAGGGGCGGGGCCTCATCAGCCCCGTAGACACAGACCGCCAACTGGTCCCCAGTAAATCTCAGTTATTGCTGAGAACTGTTGAATGCTGTAAGGGTGTCGTTAGGCCATTGGCAGTCTTTCGACGTGCCTTCAGCCTAACGCCAGTGCTGAGGCCTATGAGGCCCAGGCTTGTGGTGAAGCCTAGCCTAGGCCCGGCCCAGTGCACTTTCCCTTCTAACCCTGGGGCTAGTGTCGTATATTTATAGTGCCCAGCTTAAATCGGCGGGTTTCTCTGGCAGGTGCCAACATGCGGTCTATCTATATAAGCCCGCTGGCCCCTACCGTCTGTTATCCGCACCGGCAGCTTTCACCACACTCAGATGCCCCCAATCTGGGTGTGATGGCCTGTCACATTCTAAAGTGGACACAGGCGAACCCTCTGTACCTGCCCGAGATTTTAATGTCAGCATGCAGAATCCTGACTCGACATGCCAGCAGGGGTGGAAGGCGAACACACGCCCTGCCGAACTAGCCAGCCAGCCAGCCACGCTCGCTGCACTGCAGCTCCGAGAGCATTAGCCCACTGAGCCACGGAGGCAAATTTGCCATAAACGTTTCAGTATTCCTTCCATTCGATCATGAGTATGGCACTGGATGAATGCAGGATGAGGGCAGTGTGTCATATTATCACTAGAAATGCAGTCAATTGCATTACAGGAGCGACAACCGGCCTGTACAAAGACCCATGCCATTTAACCCCAGAGTTAATCTTCCAAAGTGCTTTTATGCTAGTGGTTGTTTGGGTGGCAGAAGGATATCTGTGCCATAGAAAAATTGCGTTCCGCAAATTTTCTGATGTTCTGTTTCGGAATATGTGGAAGAGGAATACTCAAGGGAGGACCCATCTTCACCTGGAAAAAGCAGTTAAACAGAACTAGGTGTAGGTATTATACTGGATTTAAATCTTTAAAATGAAGTTTAGAACTGGCATTAGAGATAGAGATGTTGCTGTTCTGCAGCTGATGCTTTGTGGAGGCGTGACTTAATGGTCTCAGTCAACTAAGTTACTCCACGCTGGGCCTGGTTAGTACTGGGTTGGGTGACAGTCTTCGGCAGGCATACCACCTCGGTATCAACCGGCATCCACCAAGGCCAACTGAGCATCCGACCCTCAGCAGGATGGGAAATGAGTGATGAGCCAAAGGGTGATGATATTCTGTGGCTCAGGAGTAGAGGCATGTATGGCTCACTTCACTTGCAGATAAACATGTGTAAGTAAGTAAGTAAGAATATTTATATAGCGCAGGATATCATGCAGGTGTGGCAGGTAATACTCTGTGATCGCTCATTTACACATGCCGTACCCGAGCACTTCAGAAATTAATTGCGATGACGCAATGTAAAATTGTGTGTACACATTACTATGTTGTGCAGGCGAAGTCGTCAGACGGTGCTGCAAGTGCACGGTCTGCTACGGAGTCTGATGACAGTGATGATGAACCTATTGTGAAGAAACTCAAGGTTAGCTGCATTACGATCTCACAAAGAACTTTGTACTTTGACTAACACTGTGTCTGATTTCAAGATATCGGCGTTCATTGTGATAGTTTGTTAACTCATGTAACTGTGCGTTGCAGCGGTCGTCTGCAACTTTTAAACAACGCCCAGTTAAGCGCCAGCGTCAAGAAAGTACCACAAGCAGCTCCTCGGTCAGTACCACAGTCGTCTACGGTTGTTATAGCAAAGACAGCTGTTAACTAAGTTTAATGTCCTTTTAACCGTTTTTATTATCAGTCCCCTGATTTAGGCAGTACATATCTTCATAATATTCACTGAGTACCTTATCATATGCAGGCTTTTAAAATTTGTGGCCAGAAAACTGAACGTACTGAAAAGTTGCATTGACAACCGTGATTCATTTGTGTCGCAGTTCTGCATGAAGTGGCAACTGTTTGTGCGTGACTTAAAAGCACGTTGCGTCTGGCATGCTTCTGTTGGCGTGGTCATGTACTGCCAGTTTTGCTTGCGTGTATTTAGGTGGTGAGTATCAAAATTGTTACAGTAAATGCTGAAGCATGCCCTACAGCTTGTAGTCATTTTGTCTGGGATATTTGGTTTCGACGTTAATGGTATCATCTCAGTCATACTTGATGACCAAAATTCTTCCTCATCAAACTAGGGCTTTATCCTGCCGGAATGTAAACAATTTTTTATCTGTGTAAATGGCTGGCAGATTGGACTTAACGCGGTTATAAAACGTGTACTTGTTATTATTTTTCATGATGGGATTAATGAATGTCGATTCATTTAGTTTCACAGTTGATAGAATGACTGATGCCATTACATACTTTGAGAAGGTGCCTGCCTGTGTGAATGCAGTTAAACATAAACCAGCTGGTAAGGTAAACAGATTTGTACATATTGAATGGATGATAAATTTTTTGGTGACAATGTTTACAAGTACTTTTTTGATTCGAATGATTGTTTTGTTTGCATTATTTTTTGTTTCTCTATACTCACATTATTTACCCTGGTCTGTTTCTTCGGTTGTTTCATATGCTGATAATTTCAAATATAAAATTAGTTATTAATTTCATACAAAATTGTCATTAAAAAAATAGAAAATATGGCATGAAATGTTGCTGTAAGTGTAATTGGTGTTACATGATGGTATATATACTGCAGAGTGAGTCGTCATCAACATCGTCATCATCATCATCTAGTGACGAAAAACGCAGCAGAAAGAATAAAAAGTCCCGTCCACAGAATGCAACTCAGCAGCAGCAGCGAGTGAAGCATCGGTCGTCATCAGCATCAAGCGCCAGCAGCGGTGGTGATAAAGACGATGATAATGATGACTTCATGAAGCGACTTTCCAAGAGGCCGACAAAAGTGACACAGCGTCGTACTAGCGGCCGGCAGCGATCGCTCAACAGAGGTTGCTGCTCGCCTGTTTTTCATGTATACATTTTGTCTTGTCAGCAGATTGTATTATATGAGCTGAATGCAAGCGAAATAACCATGGTAACCAGCAATGTTTATCTCTATGAGTAGGCCGCGGTATCAGCCTGTGGGGGTCCGTGACCCAGCCCAGCATGCGAGATGTGCACTCGACTTATTGCATGAACATCTGGGGAATTGATGGTACTGGGAGACAGTGTAGATAACATCAATGAAGAGCTCTGTAGCGTCTTCAGACCTATTCAAGTGTACCAGTTGCTGTCAGCCAGTGAAAATGAGCAGTAATACTGTCCTCAAACTAAGAATACTGCAGTGGTGCTGGCTAACATGGGTTAATGGCTGGGTTGTTGTCTGAAGTTAACCCTTGTGGCATTGTTGCTTTGGTCTGTGTAGAGCCGCTCTCCTCTGCCCATGTAGCTGGTCGTACTATATAACAGGACTGCATATATTTGACATACTTACTATTTACAGTTAGAAATGAATACTATGAATACATTATTTCTGCCTCACCTGAGGTGGCAGAGTTGGTGACATTGGCTATAAAACTCTGGTTGACTTAATGTTGCTATTTAGCCACACAGTTGATTGCTAATAGCATCCATGCATGTTAGTTAGTGTGATTGTATGTAATACTGACAGCTGCTGCTGCTGCTGCTGCTGATGCAGTGTCTAATGAAGCCGTGCAGTCAGCGGATGTTGATATCGATGACAAGTAAGATCTCTCTGCACTTAAAGCTTTTCTATGATTAGAGGTGTTGGGAGTTTTTATGCAGATTTCATTGCATGTGCAGCTTATTGTGTGGCGTAACAGGAGAGCATTCGCTCACGACCCAAGAGGTAGCGGGTTCAAATCTTGGCTGGTCCACTTCCAGGTAACAGCATTGGGAAAATTGCTCACACACAAAGCAGTATAATTTGGTACCACCCTATGAGCGGTGACGCTCTTCGATTGGGAAGGTAACAGCAGGCTTGGCAGAAGTAATGGCAGCTTACCACAGGGTGGATGGCTTAAAGTCACCTGCGTGCTGACTGCTTGTACACCGGGATCAGCTACAGGCGCAACGCTCGGAAATGAATACGGGAAAACTTTACCTTTTTACAGCTTAGTATTAATAGCAGAAGTTTACAAATGAATTGTCGTTTATGAAAGAAAGTGACGTTAGTATGATGCTGTCAAAGGCTATTCTCCTCAAGATTTCGTCTATAAATTTGGATTTTGATTCTCTGATTTATGTGTACAATCAGTGTCTCATTTGCACCAGCTGGATGGGTAAAAACTGTGTATATGGACTTCTTTCCATTAGCGAATGGACATATGCAACAACTTCTCATCTGTCGTGAGATGTCAAGTATGTGTTGCTGCAGAAGCCACAGTAAAGACCAGACTGAAAGAAAGTCCGACGACCTTGGTGACGAGATTGAACCAGTGAAGAGTGAGAAGAAGGTGAGGAAGAAGATGGAGGAGAAGAGACCAGCAGCATCCGCAGCCGATACAGGTGTGAGTGGCGACACAGGTGAGAAGAGACGACGTTCGCGGCGACTGTCAATCAAGGAAGAGATGAAAGACTTGCATGATGATGAGAGGAAGGTGTCTGCATCTGTGAAAGACATGGCTGATGTGATGACGACGGCTGACAGCAAAGGTTTCGCGAAAGAGTTTCCTCTCAAGCAAGAAACTGAACTTGATGAACTGAAATATGTCAAAGATGAGGTAGTTTTCCGTTTGTCCATATTTATATTTTTTACTCTGTCTTCACGATTCGTTTGTATGTGGCACTCAGTAAGAGTTAGTGAATATTTCTTGTTAGTCTGTGGTTACTGCTGCATTGAAAACAGCAGTAACTGGTCACAGTGAGTGGTTGTCATTTCAACATTTTTGTAGCTTTTTATATTATAGAAAGTTCTCACTCGTTTGACAAGTGTTATTGCAGTTTGGATGAATGTTAGAACCTGTGGTTGTGTTGAGCATTTCGGATGTTCACAGTATGGTAATTTTTAATTATTTGGAAAAGTATGCATACACTCGTTAGTTTTGGTTATTAATTGATGTTCTTCGGTTGAGTTACTCTGGACTGGGCTGTGAACGAATCATGTTTCACGCGTGCACTAGAGTTCTGGTTCAACATTTGTACGGTGCTGACGTGTGTGTGTGTTGTTGAGAAGACGGGGCATGACGCGGCTGCTGCTGGTGAAGTGAAGAAGATCAAGTCGGAGACTCACTTGAGTTCTGATGAGCAACAGACGCAGAACAAGAGCAAACAGAAGTCGGCGGACAGCGTTGCCGTCGACGCCGGCAGTAAACCAGTGCCGGTGATCTGCATAACATTTGTTTTCTGCATCACATCAGCTGGTCAGAGCAGTACATAATGGTCCGTAGTACCAACAGTGCTGAGCCAGTATAAAGAGTGGGGCATTCATGTCCCAGGATTTGGTGATTCACGACAGTTTGAGGTCCACTGGGTGATGATTTTCCATTGCGATTCTGTGGTTTAGTTCCATTCCGTTATTTCACAGTGCTGGTTGGGCAGCAGACAGCGCATTTGCCCTGTTAAAAATGCCACAATGCAGAGGTTCTCCTTCAGAGGACCGAGCATTATCCAGAAAAAAAACCCAGGATAAGAAGGCCGGTTCAACAGTTGAAAGTAGTTGTATCGATTACAGTGCTGAGTGAGCATAGTGAATTTTTCCAGTGAGTAAGTCTCGTGGCTGTTTTTTTCTTGTCCTAGTTGTTTATTATTTTCTACCGTTCATGTCTGGTGTGCTTGACCTGACATTGTGTGCTGCAATGTGTTTAGCAGACGGACAATTCTGAGAGAAAACGTGATTCGAGGAAGTCAGACCAACTCGTCAAACCAACGTACGCACAACACTAACTGTTTTCTGCTCTGATTACTGATAGCTGACGATGCTTCATTTTTTGTTATAGCGGGAGTTTTGTGATGCCCATGAAACATGATCAGGAGGAGAGAGAACAAAATCCAAATGCAGGTACTGCTGCATCACCGTCGGTTGCATGGTTTCTGAGATATCGACAGTTTGTTCAGTTGTCAAGCAGCGTGTGGTTAGACTTGCGCAGTATAACATACTGCACAGTACATGTACAGTTTAGTTTAACTGAACTTATTCCAGGTTGAGATGGGGTGACTATGCACCAGTAAACCAAAGATATTACAACACGAAATTAACATTCAATCCTAGGTTTTCACGGCCCAAATGTATTTCCTGTCATTGACCAACAGTATCAAAGCACTGAAAATAACAAGTGTTTACTACAACAAGAGGAGATTGTTAACTGTTGACCATGCCTGATGTTGCTAACTTAGTGCTTGATACGCTACACAAGCTGCTGCTGCTGCTGCTGTGTGTACATCAGTTCATCCGGTGGCGGCGGCGGTCTGAGTAAAGAGGAGAAGAAACGTCTCAAGTTGGAGCAGAAGAAGAAAGAGAAAATACAACGTACGATGATGATGATGATGATGATGTGTTCTGTGCCAGCTCGTCTAACCGCTGTTTGTGTTTGCAACAATCTACCGCAGCATGCTGACCGTCAGTTGTTAGAACATGCCACAAGATCTTATTTCTTCTCACTGTTTATGCAGTAACTGCAGTGGCCATGCAGCGACTTTTGTCATTCTTGATGCTGGCTATTTATGTTTTATTTTATTAGTTCATGTAGCATATTGTCTTTGCTGCTGGCCGGTGACACGCTGTAGTTTACATGTGGTAGGCCTAAATTATCGATTTTTACCTACCCCCCTCTAATTGGTACCCCAATTTGGGTTACCTCAGTCAAATTACACCAAGATCTTTGTCACGTGACGGCAGTGTATTCACGAATCGAGCATCGCGCAGTTAAAATTTATCGCTGGACTGGACTGGGGGTCACATAGTCAGCTGCCAGACTCCCCTCAAAATTCTATCTGGCTATAGCCTAGGCCTATAATGCCAGTGAACTTGCAAGATTTTCGATTAATACAACACATCGCACAGTTTATCTGCGACAAATAAGCTTCAGATAACTACATCTGATGTATCTGTGGACTCTAAATCACACGTGATTGATTAGTTTAACTCATTGTTGTGCTATAGTCATATTTGCCGTCGTCAGGAGTATGATGTGTGGCGTGTGTGCTGGCTGAGCAGTGGTCCAGACTGAGAAGAAGATTGCAAAGATGAATGAAGAGATCAAGAAATCGCTCAGTCTCGACAATGCGGTGAAAAAAAACATTCACTTCACACAGCTACACGTTGACTGACAGGCATTTACGCGTCGTCTCAGCAACACACTTGACCGTTGAATGTTGGCAGCTGTTGATGCATAGCAGTTTGTGCAACAGTATTGTTAATAAACCACACAAATACTGCTGATTTGCATATCCGTTAAAAAACAGTAAAAGTCCTGTTTAGCCTATTGTGCAATGTACATGCATGCTTATCTTTTTTGTTCTCTGTAACCTGCTGCTTGGCATGTTGCACATAAATGGAACAATGCAAATAAGTTATCTTTATTTTTCTGTATTTGTTAATTGTTATATCTACTGTGCCATTTTGTCGTAATTGATAAACATTCATCTTTCGTAGTTACAGATATTTAAATTTGATTGACATAGATTAGCACTTAATTGATTCAACGAACGACGTTGCCACTACGCCAGACTGGCAGAGATGTGGGTGTTAGAGAGTCACTTGGCCAGTTGTATTGCTCTGTTGAAGAGTGTGTATTGCTGGTAGGACGTCGACAAGTGCATAGCTATAATGAAGGAGTTGGAGAATGTGGAGATGTCGGCGAATCTGCTGCTGAAGAACAGCGACATTGTCACCACTGTCAGACGGGTACTCACTCATCTGTCAATCATTGACATCTGTGCTGCTGCAATAGCCTCTAGATTGCATGACGATGCATGCGTAGGTCTGAGTGAACCATGTCTCCTGTTTGATACGGTCAGATCGGATTGTTGGAGTCGGTGTCTCAGAGGTTTGTATTCTGTGGTCTTAACATTTTCTACTGCAAGTCCAAAAAATGCTGCTATTTTCTTCCTGACTGATTATCAAATTCTTTTGGTGTCAAACTTGGCAGTAAATGTGTAGTATAGTTATTATTGAAGATTGCTCCACGTGTTGAATGTGCTGCTGTGATACCTGGGGAATTATTTCACACCTTTTTGGCTAACGATGGCAGTTAATCACGTGGTCACTGTATGTTCATGTTCCTGTGTCGTTCCACAGACACGTAACAGTTTTGGCGGCAGAAGCTTTTCTGCTGCCGGACCCAGAGTATGGAACACTCTACCTCAAGAACTCTGACAGGACAGAAGCTTCGGACAGTTTAGGCGCAAACTGAAATCGCACCTGTTTGTCTAGGTTGCTTAACCACGGCACATTGTGACAAATTGTTTTCTTGAACCTTATAATTATTCTTACTTACTTAGACTCTGTGTACTTGACACTGGTGAGTCTGTTGTACAGTGCCGCAAGTACAAAGCCAGTGAGAAGGTTCGACGTCATGCAGACATCATCTATCACAAATTCAAGAAACTCTTCACCGTCAAAGATGGAGATGATTTCACAAAGGTTTCTCGTAGTTTTTAAAAATGTCTTTTTGACTGAATGTTAATTTCGTGTTATGATGTCTTTGGTTTCCTAGTGCATGGTTTTGTTGTGTTAGATTTAGTTTATTCGCTACCAGCGTGCATGATTGGTCGATAAGAACATCCCGCAGATAACCTGTTTGTGTCGTTCAGTGAGGATCACAATCTACCTGTAGTGAGTGAGTTTGAGCTGCTGATGTTGCTGTACATCGTTGTGCAGGTGTTTAACTTGGAGATGGCTGCGTTCAGTCGACGTGAGAAAGAGATAAGTCGTGGCACTGCGTCGTCAGCTGCTACCGCTGCTCCACTCACTTCAACCATTACTCCACCCAGCCGTGCTGCCAGCCCACCCGCTGCCACTTCATCAACTAGTACTACGACGACTACTGCTGCGGCAGCTGCTGTTGACTCGGTTACCACCAGTTCAACTGTTACTGAAACCGTCTTACCTGTACAGCCAGCGGTTGCAGGTTGAACCCTGTTTCTCTTTGTATGCCAGACCAGTGCCTGGCATGCTTTAGTTAGTGCATGCCCTGGAGAGCTGCAAAATACTGTGATGAGTTTGTGTTTTTTTAGCCCGCTCGGCAAACTTGCCGGTAGGGCTATATATTTTGTCTAAGTTTTTACTCGCATAAGTCAAGAACCACTTGGCCGAACTTCACTTGATTTTTTGTCATGTTGTCCGACTCGGCTGCGATATGCTATATACTTCGGGTTTTCTGGATGACGTCATATTTTTCATACCATGGGTCCAAAGGCCAAAATCAGGCACGATGTTTTGTTTAGAAGAAATTTGCTGGATGACAGAAGGCCCGATATTGGCATGTTTATGTGAAAGTGTCGTTAACCCCTAACAAGGCGCTATATGACTGTACCAGTTGGGTGTCAGACAGCTACAGTGTTTGGTCGAGTTGTGGCAGCGGGAGAAAAGTTTGCTATCTACGATTGACTAGTTGTGGGGCTGAGTTGATTGTGCTATGCCTGCTGCCGGGTGCTTTGTTGTGTATGTGAGATGTTGATCTTCTTGTTTTCAGTGCACTGATGCTGTTGGTTAAGACACAGAAAGTATCTGGTTTGTAATGAAAATATTTGGGTATTTGATTTTCGAATCCAGATTCAGATTAACAGTGAAACCAGCTTCATATTTACTTGGCAGATTAGATGGCCTTTTAACACTCCGGTTTCATGTTCGTAAATCGACTGAACTGTTTCACTGAATCTGAAACATGTTTTACTTTTGATCCATAACTGTATTCAGTTAATCAAATTGTCACATATCCTCAGAGGTTCTTTTCTCGTACAAGGAGGAAGAAAACAGAAGGGAACCGTTTGACTAATTTTTGTCTGAGAATGTCTGTTGAAAGTAGAAGAGAATAATAATGAGGCGTACACAGTGTCATAGGCATTGCACTCCAAATTGTAACTTATTTGATTGCGTGTGAGTGCATCATGATAGAAACAAAGCATGTGGTCTGCTTTGTCGTGCTATATTGACACGGCGTAGGTCATAACTGGAGAATTCTGCTTCCATGCCTTGACATAAAATTTCATTTGTATTGCAGTACTGATGACTATGTATTCACTCAGCATCTGACAGTCTTGCGTTGACATTGGCTAACACACACCGATGAAGCATGAATTAAGTGGTAGTTTGTTGAACTTGTTTCATAGAAACGTTGAATGCAGTTGTTTGTTTGTAGTTGACGCTGGCGACACAGTCGATACTGCATCAGAGATGGTCGCTGCTGCTGCAACTAGCGATGCTGCTGCCTTGAGTGTCGTTTCTGATGCTGGTGCCATGTCGGTGTCACCGTCATTAGTATCCACCGCCACCATCGTCACCACATCACCCCCAGTGTCGGCGGTTGTCAGTGACCTGTCAGCAACACTTATGTCGACCACCGAGACTGATACCAGCGTTGGTGAAGAAACTGTTTCAGCTGTACCACCGGATACAGCAGCTGCGCTGGTAGTAACTACGGCTACAGCGGGCTCCCCACAGAGTGGAGCATCGTCTATATCATCCCCTGAACAGTCTGCCGCCGACGTCCTCGACGAACACGCTGCCGATGCTGCTACGACCATTCCACTGGTGCGGGAGCCGGGCGCTAGTGGAACCACGCTACACATAAAGCCTGCTGTAGCTGTCGCCGAGTCAGCTGCTGACAGTTTATTGACAGCAATTCGACCCGCCGACACTGATGCCACAGCAGCTGACAGTGTTGATGAGGTGTCAGTCACAGCGACTGAGAATGGCGGAGATGTTGGCGAGACTGCCGAGCCTGCTACTTCTAGTTCCGCTGTGGCAGCCTCTGCTACCAGCAACAATTTGACGTCGTCTGGACTCACTACGACCAATGACGCTTCAACGGAACCACTCTCTGATGAGGTCGGTGTCTGATAGTTGACAGTGGGGTGGATCTAATGGGATTGAAGCCCAGTCCTTAGGACCTTTCTTCCTTCAGTGCTTTGACACTGTTGGTTGGGTCTTTTGACCTATAAAACCCGTCCCCGATATGACCTATAATGTGTTTGGTGGGACGTTAAACCTTGCTCAATTCAATTCAATTCTGATAGTTGATAACTCTTGGTGACTGCTAGTCTGGAAAATGTGGCAGGGTTCGCGAAGAAGACACGGTGTCCCCTTTTGGTGAACCTGTAGGTTTGACATCTATCATGGGTATGTCGGGGAATTAACTAAAATTTGGGAAATGCGAAGCTGACATTCAAGGTCTCAGATCAGGCACAGTGGCTCTGAGCACATATTGCCACTGCGTGTGGATTATAATGCCAGTTGGTGCTCATATGCACCCACAACTAACACTTGGTGCCTTGGGCCCACATGAGTCTGCGCCCCAACCGAATCTTGATCGATTCAGCCATTTTTGCAGGTCTCACCCATGTGACCAGTGCACAGACAGACATACAGACGACGCTGTGTAGGAATAGCCTGCTCCTAGCATTGCCTGCAGTGATGTGCTGGTGTGAAATTGTTAGTATCGGTGTGCCATCTCCGTATGTAGGACGACGATCATCGCAACCTGGAAGCGCGTATAGCTCAGCTGTTCTCTCGGACGTCGACAATCACGCCTAAACCTGCACGTTCCAGCTCGGGCTCCACGAGTGCACCGCATCACAGAACACAGACAGCACACACACAGCAGCAGCCGCAGCCGGCCACGTCGTCGTCACGGCGACATCATCGACGTTCGCACGTCCGCACACTTCCGTACAGTGACGCCGATGAACAAGTAATGGATGACGAAGAACTTCACTCTCTGCTTGGAGTATAGGCTGTCCCACCTGTCTCAACATCCTGCCCGTCGTCTCTGCTTATGCTTTCAGTTTTTTTCTATAATGAGCTTTTTCAGAATTAAGGTCTGGTTTTTCCACAGCAAATTAATCTCCCGTTAATTTAATCCGGCATTAAATTTGGCAGATATTGATGAATTTACTCAGATGTCGTTTTTCCACCGGCAGTTCGTCAATTAAATCGTCCGTATCTGCCGGATTTAATGCCGGATTAAATTAACGGGAGATTAATTTGCTGTGGAAAAACCGGACCTAAGCTGGGCCATGGCTCTCGAAAAAACAACAGAACTTTGGAGGATAATTGGAGCAGAGAGTGAGCAATCTTCCTGTTGGTTAGTCAACAGTTTAAGGACACTGAAGATGTAAACATTATCGATAGGAGTATTTTTACCACATGCGTGATTGATCATTGGTTCTGATGGCTTCGGGAATTAACTTCTCAATGGATAGACTGTTTATACTCGGACTTGCAAGTTGCAATGTTGTTTGACTTATAAGATCCAAGAATATTCATTATTGCAACAAATTTGCTAATTTCACCGGTTCAGGTTTCATTGTAATCCACAGTTAATAGTGCCTTGGTCAGTACGAAGGCATTGTAGTTTATTCTGCAGAATTAATGGGAAATTATGAAATCCAGAGAAACTCGTGGAAGGCGTTGAAATATGTGATAACTTGCGACAGTGTCTGTGGACTAGCTGTAGCTGTGATTTGTCTGCTGTCCTCGAGGTTACGGATGCTGTTGACTGAACTTTGGCGGTGTTCAGACAGTCATCACACGTGCAGTGTGAAATGTGTGTTAAGCTGTGTTTGACTGATGGTCTGTGTTGAGCGCCTGCATTCTGTTGTTATGTTACTGCTCGTATTATGCAAAGTGCTTTGTTCTTGTTTTGATGGGCATGTCATACGCTGTCTCTGACAGCAGTGGGAGATACGGAAACTAGAGAGGTAAATGAGACTTTTGTTTCAAGACCAGGACTTTGAAACTTTTCCAAGACCAAGTCTTTCGTCAAGACCAAGACCTGTTGCTCAAGACCAAGACCATGTCTCTTGTCCTTGGGGAGTCTCGAGACCAAGACCGAAAGTCTCAAGAGTATGTCTCTGATACTAACAAATGTCCAGGGGCATAGCCGTGAATTATCAAGGTGGTCGAAAACATACTGCATACTTTTACCAAGGCTCCGTCAGTAAGCTACCATGATGGGGGATCGTGTACCTAATATTTTCATACGGTGTCATTGGATGTGTGAGAATCTTATAGGTCTTCTGGTTGGAGCTACAGGGTCTGGATCCTTGGACCCCATGGCTAGCTGCAGCAAATGTAGCAAATGTCCGTGTAGAAGTGAGAAACTCTATTAAACTTTTTGTTATTCGCAGCAGATAGGTTGCTGAGCGACAGTGCAGTGCACCTCATCTGGTGTGAACGAACCTTTAAGAATACTCTGTAATTTGGTCAGCTACAAAATACAGGCATGCCTGGTTTAATTCTACGTGTGACATAACGGAATAGTAAAATAAAGCCTGAAGATTTGAATAGATCTCTATTTATGACTCAGTTTTACATGCCACTTAGTCGCCAATTGGAATAACGACATGCATTTGTTTCCCATCGTGCAGCATCTCTACACTTAACTGCTACTCATTTGCCATTCTGCAGTGGCTGTTTGTATACAGTACCAAGATCAATGCTCATCCACCAGCTCAGTGTAGAGTAATATCATTAATGGCTAACGACATTACTGCTCGGCAAAACTGCCACTATCTGAGCCAGACGCGGTGATTAGGGAGATTGTGTATGCTTATTATACGTAGAGATGGGCTAGTACTATGTGGAACCAGTTAGATAGTTCGCAGGCACTACACTACAGTCAATGCAGGCTAATTTGCAACGTTAGTGAATGACTTCTTTCTAGGATCGTTTTGACTCTGTGTGAGCGAGGTTACTGTTGACTGAATTACTTGCAACGCATTGTCGGTCTAGCGTTGACGCTGTCTGTAAACTTGTGTACTGCGGACATTTGTACGTGTCGCTGCTGTAATGTAATGACATTACCATAATGCACTTGAAGAGAGTGAATCGTCGTAATACTACTGTACTCCCAACAACTGTTTGATGCACATAAGTTGTTGATTTGTTTGTTTTTGATGACGTGTTAAGAACAATGCCTTCGTCTCTATGACAGCAGTTTTAATTACCTGGTATCCACTTATGCTGATCGTCATTACAACACTCCAACTAAAATTAAATCTTACTTGTATGCAGGGGCATGTTGGGGTTTTTAGTGTGAGGGGGTTGTAGGATCTGGGCCGGTTACCTTATGGGGTCTGGGGACTTCGCCCGAAGAAAATTTTTGAAATATGGCATCTAAATCTGAAGATTTTGTTCCATTTTGACAGCTATCAAGAATAGTACTAGCTGATGACTGTTCCCCCAAAATTCCTCATCTGTGTCGTGCAAATCCTCGGGGCATCGCTGGTGGCAAGTGGCAGGAGGATCAAACCCATCGGCCTCCATAGCCTCTCCCCTGCTTATTGGGCTCATTCCATGGGGGCGTGCCATAGCGGTCCCGTCACGCGTTGTCGTTGTCGTCGTGGACATCGATGTGCAGGCGACGCGCGACAGTACCGCTAGCGACATCTGCTGAATGGGCGTGAGGCGGCTCGTTGTGGCGAATGGGCCCAACATTTTTCAAATGCTTCTTGTTTTCTCAATACTAAGAAAGTGATTGACTGGGAAGAGTGTGTCCGATATGACGTATTTAATGTTGAGTTGGACGTTAAACGTTTAACTCAATCAATCAGTCGATAGCACAGCTCTGTAGGTCATGCATAATACTGCTACGACAGTTCTGTCTCTCAGTTTTGGAGCAGGTGTGATGTCAGATAAGGTGATAACTGAATACAAATTTCTCAGAGAAGCAGTCACAGGTGTAGGCCCTAGCAATGAGTTTGAAGTGTAGTTAGATTGTAATGATTGCTTTAGGACTACTTGATGACAACTTATAACTGGTTGTATTGATACTGCACCCCATTTAATTACAAAAAAAACTTTGGGTACATGAATAAGCATTATCAAGCCAAATACACAAAATATTCAAACTTCTGTTATGAAAAATGCTATGTTTAACCATTTTTGCACAGTGATTAAAACTTCAAAATATTCTTTGTGGGTGGTTGCAAAATATGCCCCACAAATCCAAAGATGCTCTATCTCCGCAACTGTGACTGATTTTGATGATCCATACGTCATGTGACGTGTTTCCTCGTTATGATGTGCCTCCTGAGAATTTGTTGTTACTGCTCTCTATTTAGGGGGTTAAAATAAACTTCCATTTGGGGGCAGTCAGCAGTGAATAGCCGTTTTCAAGCCTAATGAACATAGTCAAAATTTTGTATTAACCTATCTAAACTATTGCAACTATTCCAACCAAATTTTGCACAGAGATACACTTAAGTTATAAGTAGGCCTACGTACTGTTCGTCGGTATGCACGGTAACGCACATTTACCCTAGACTTAACGATTCAAAAATTCAGTTTAAAAAATCCAAGATGGCGGATGGCCGTCATTTTGAAAACCGTTAAATGCAATATCTCCAAAACTGTTGGCCGATTTTGAGGCACTATGGCCTATGTCACTAATTTTGGTGATATTTTGAAAAGTATTACTTTATTTTCCCTAATAAAACTGCAAAAATTATTACAACAGCGTGCAGCTGGCTGTAGTTTGTTTTTTGTTGTGAAGTCACCACTATAAAATAGCAAAAATCCAAATTTTGTCTGCAAATTCTCAACACAGAATCTAGCTTTTACATTTTTGACAGGACGGTACGTAACTACACCTGTGCATTGAATTTGTGGACAAAATTTTGCGTTTTCTTGCTGCTTAATCGTGGTAGCTTTTACAACATACCGAAGCCAGTTTGTTTCAATCGTTTATAAGTAAGTGCATGGAGAACATCAGGCGTGATCGAGACTGTGGGCACGAAGTAGAGACGGTCGGCAGTTCTGGTCCTGGAAATGTGCCCGCCGTGACGTCAACGTGCGCTCTTGCGGTCAGTTAGGGTCCGCTTCCCATGTCAGCTGTTGCTGCATGACCAGCAGCTGCAGGGTTCAGTGAACACAGGCAGCGCGCAGGATAGTGCTCATGCAGCGACGTGGCTGGGAGTGCATGGACACCCGGGCCACGCCTCTCGTGGTCTAAAAGAAGTTAAACAGTTGACTGCAGCTGGCCTAGCTGCGCAGGGCCTAAAATAGTGTGGGATCCAAGTAGTCCCTCTTACCTCCCTCCCTGCCCCTGCCCTTCCTTCCCTTTCCCTCTCTCCCCTTCTCATCCATTTAGGCTAGAAGTAGGCACTCCCCAATTGCGGCTATAGGGGCTCTGGGGGAGTGCTCAAGCTTCCCCGGTCCGGCAAGCGCATTCTGACGCATTTTTGACCTAAATTTGCGCCTTTTTGAGTGCCTACTGTAGCTTACTGATACACTTAGTCACAACATCATCTTCCACAAAAGGGATACCGATGAACGAATCACTAAAGTCAGCAAAATATAGAATTCAAACTTTGTCCTCCCTCACTGAGCAAGTTCTCATTCGCCTGTATCAACCGTAGCAGCCCGTGTCCGTCAGGACAAAAAGGGGGTTTTAGTCCCTGGGCCTGCAATACCGGTATGCTAAATGTAAATGGCTGAAAGAGGTGCGATGCAGTGTGCAAGGTTGAATACAGCAATAATTGACTTCGATTCACGTTTACAGAGTTGCTTTTACAGCTGCTTAATATTCATGAGTCATTGCATGACGCCCACGATTGACGCCTTCTAGGCCATTGACCTAGGCCTATCACTTGGGCCTATCCTAGCGCCGGCTGTGTTAAAAATGACTCACACCGACGTACTGCGGTGACACCTCTGATTGGCTGTCGCTATGGTTACTAGGTCACGAAGCCCGTATATGTTGCAGGTGCGTGTGTCGAAAGTAGGTCGAAAGCTGTTGTTCGAACGTTGTAGGTATTTTTGCGTAAAGGTATCTTTCTGATGCGTATTAAGTTCGATTATTAGGTAGTTCTCTGTACTGTGGATTCAACGACGACATTGCAGTGCTAACTTACTAGTGAGTTTTGAATTACACGTCTGTTTCATGCCAAGTTCACAGGTGTGGCCGCCGAGAAACGTTTCACTGGACGACTGCCAGTCAGCGCTATTTGAACGACTGCACACTTTGTGTTGGTTAACTGAGTCTGATCATCTGATGTTGTCTTTGTGATTTATTACGGAAACTAGAAGTGGTCGCACGCGTCGCAGCTTGACTCGCCCGTTCTTGTGCCGATGGCGTCATCTGGCAAATACGATTATATGATCAGCTTCAGACAGTTTCCGGTCCGATTATGTTAACCACATTAGGATTTCTCATTTTTTTCTTTTCATTCTTACGTAATGTTAAGCCGCCAATCGTGGATCGCACCACTGGTTTATCAAAATAATGACCTGTTGCATGCCTGCTCATGAAAATTTGTCTTCATTATTATTCAGTCAACCCCACCAAATTGGGTGTGGATATAGTCCGATAGTCAGTAATTAGCAGTAATTTTTTGATTGCGTACATTTATTCCTGTTTTTAAAATGACTTGATCAGTATTGGCAACACCAGAATATTATATAAAATCTTATCGATATTTGTACCCAAAATTGCCAATATTTTACCCCTAATATCAGGGAGTATTCATCGAAAACTAAGACCTACCTATAAAATTTACACCTCGGCTAACAGAGTGGCCAAAAAAATTGGCACAGTTTTTTATACGCGTTAACTATCAAATACTACCGATTTACAAAATTATTTTACTGTCAGAATCAGAAGACAATTTGTAATAATGCCATTGCTAAAAATCCCACCACACTTCAAGTGTGTCACTACACTATCTTGTGAAATGTCTTAAAAGCAAATTGATAACAAGACGACTTCTGTAACAACACATCCAGCAGTTTTTACATCAAATGTTCAATGTGTCCACATTGCTGCTAGACGACGCATTCAAGCCAGCGACACCACTGACCAATGGCATTCTTAGTGAAATGGGTGACAGTTTGCCCCACTTAGTGACATTTCACAAGGTAGTGTATTAACACACTTGAGGTGTGGTGGGATCTTTAGTGATGATATTATTTCAAATTTTTTTCCAGACGTGATTCTAACGGTGAAACAAATTTGAAAATCAGTTAATATTTGATAAAATTATAAGCCATAAAAAATTGTGCCAATTTTGGGGCCACCCTGTATATTTGTAACAGTTTCCATCTATCTGCAGTGGGGATTTTTGGAGGTTAGTCGTGGAGATAAAAAAAATTATTCACACTTGGATCATGCTACTGTTCAGAATGGACCCCGTTGGACCATTCGAGTGCATATGAAGGGGTGAGCAATTATGCCAGTCAGCTGTCAGTACTTGTTACAGTGGCTTTAAATTGTTTTAATGTATTTAGTTTAGTGAGTTATGAGTTAGTGAGATGACTGATGATGGCCAGCCGTGTGTATAGTCAAAATGCGTATATTTGCTTATCATTGCACAGCCGGCCATGCACATGGCCAGATTGCGACTTATTAAAGCATGTTTAATTTGCCATTACTATTCCTAACCCTAACTATAGGGCCGCGTGCCGTGTGTGTATAGTCACTTTGTAGTGTGATAGAGCCTGATCAGAGTCAGGACCTACAGCTGAAGAAGGTGAAAAATACTTGAAGACGAGGATGGCTGGAAAATGACTTAAATATTATGCTTCAGTCTTGAATGCTGAATGCGGATGTTGGTTGTGATTTTCACATTACATACAGTGTTGTTAAGGTATCCCAAACTGAGCTGAAAGGTCTTTAATTTAAAGCCTATCCCATACCTGAAACCTCAGTTATTCTAGTGTAATTGAAGGTTTTGAAGGCTTGTCATAGTAATAACAGATGCAGCCAAATTTAGGTTTTGCAGACATTAGCAGAAATGTTGCAGAATTTCACATTGAATATTCCCGAGTGTTGAATGGTAATACTATCATTTTACTATGCTTCATGTAAAAGTTTTGCCTCGACCAAGTATAGTGTAAACTTAGCCGCTTTTCTTTATATAGTAATTTCAGAATTTATTATAGCAAAGTTGTCTTTGGCTGAATTTAGATTTTTTTTGTCAGTTGAGACTGTTGTAAGATTAACTTTGCCATCTTTTGTTCTATCTGAAAATGCTCTGGGACTTTCTGTGGTTGCATGAGGCAAATGTTCTGGCTATGCATAAAGACTTGTAAGTAGAGTCTGTGATGTGTTTGGCTGAAACTGTACAATGCATGACAACCCTACTGTCCTCGGTCGGTGGGTGGTGGTTGAAATACTAAAATTTCCAGTTGTCGGCAAAGTGTGATCAGAGAAAGAGGTAAAGGACTTGCAGTCTGATTTGCAGAAAAATGTTTTCAGCATTCAGAACCATGACAAGTAGAGTATTTAGCCACTCGACGCTATGCTAGCACGGGCATTAGCAGTGGGCCTGTTTCTGTATGTCTGTCACGCCGGTATTGTATCGAAACGGCTGCACACATCGGCTGATTATTTTTGGCATATGGGCTTGTCTTGACTTAGGTCTATATAACACTGAGAGTGACAAATAAACAGTAGTCGTTATTATTGGCCACACCTCTCGACGACGGCAGACGTGGCTAAGTGCCGTCAGCGGACGACTGTCACCTGTTGATCACACTCAGCATCCAGCTGTGTGTACAGCGTGATGGGTGATTCAGCGTGACACAAGTCGTCGCGCGGGTCAGTCGGCGTCAGCTGAGAGTTGTTTACGTACGAGCAGAGCATGCATTTTTGCTTTATAATATGGATGCAAGTTCTTAATTACGAATCATAGCAAACTGTGCAGCAGATGTATGGAGAGGAAAGAGAAGAGCTGAGAAGACAAAAGTAGGAAGAATTGACACTTGAGGAGAGAGGTGAAAGCACAGAGCAGTTGGATGAGATGCTTGCTGATAGATGCTGATAATTGATTCCGTTGAACGTTGATGTGCATAATACATGACGGTTGTTAAATCTGCCACTGGTGATGCAGGCATGTGGAGTGAACCGGTCGGTCGGTCGGGTAGGCCTACTGCTGCTGCTGCTGCTGGTGGTGGTGGTGGTCGTGTTCAATGTACATGT
>Ga0209782_1000297_pt1 | contig 20192 bp, 8 predicted proteins | sample WorMetmaBAHAMAS1_FD_187390 | JGI IMG/M metagenome (GOLD analysis project Ga0209782, IMG submission 187390) | Marine gutless worms symbiont microbial communities from Max Planck institute for Marine Microbiology, Germany - Inanidrilus... | ecosystem: Host-associated > Annelida > Digestive system >...
GGAGGGAAGGGGAAAGAAGAAAGGAGGAAAAAAGGGGAGGAAAGGGAGCGGAATAAAAAGGGTGGGAAGGGGAGGAGAGGGTGTGTCCGGAATTTTACAAACTGGCAACCCTAGTTGTGGCATGTCTTTGCATGGCACTGCATCAGTCTGAACTCTGAATGAACGTGAAGGTCTTTCACACTGGAATCAGGCCCGACACTGCACTGTAAGACATTGTATGCCATTGTGCTGTACGAGCACGGTGTCATATGGCGCCGCCAGATTCCGGTGTGAAAGTGCTGACACAAGCGCCATACCATGTTGTGCAGGTTCTAGTGTGAAAGAACCTACTATGCAGAGACAAACGGATCCATGTTACATACCATGACTATGTCCTAACTGATGTACACGTGTGCATAAAACACCCGTTTTATGTTATCATTTAGTATCTATAGTGTATTGCAGTGCCATCAGATGAGGATTGAGCTATGGTCACAGGCTACATGCACAAAAGTGATGTTCGGCTGAGTGCTTTCTGAGATATGTGAGTGAACAGACTGATAAACAGAGATGCTCATAACAATACTTTTTTGCCCCCTCTCTCTCCAGTGGTCAGCAACATGAACAACCATGCACCACATGGTTAAATGAGGCATTCGTTGTCAGAGAGGACAGGTAATGTAATTGAAACTTAATAAACTTTATGAAGAAACTGGTACTTTATTATAATGCTGTTGCAGACTAACAAAATAGAGAATTTAATGACACAAAAGGAAAAACAGACATTTTGACACTTGCAATCAAAATAGTCAGCTGAAAAATGATCTGTGTCACAAAAATTAGTCAGTTTTTGTTGGCAGATTGTTTTAGCGGACAATATCAGCTAATTTTTTTACTGCTCAACGCTATGCTAAGTGTGGTATATGCCGTCATCGTGTGTCTGTCTGTCTGTCTGTCTGTCTGTCTGTCTGTCTAACTAGGTAATGACTTGTCTGGTCCAGGTGACATAAAGTTACTGAATCAGTATGGTCCAGTTTTTTGAGGATCATTCTAACTCTACAACATGATGATATGGCGTAGAATACCTAATGTGTTGTGTGTGCTTTTACTTGTAGGATATTCGAAAATTCTTTTCTGGTACTGCAGCCTCTCGAAGCAAGTCAAAAGAAACACCTATAAGGCCATCAGCTGTAGACAGTTCTACTCGGACTGAGTCTGAGACTCTAGACACAAAGCCAGAAAAGAGCAAGCAGCAGAAATCAAAGACTGCTTCTAAAACTGGTCAGTCGAAGTCATCGAATAAAACATTTACTGGAAGTGACGATGTTTGCATAGTGGACTCAGATTCTGAGTCAGAAGATTTCTCGTGCAAAAAGTCGAAGCAGAGTTTGAGCAACAACAACAACAATGATGTTACAGTTGGCAAACAGTCAAAAGTTAAGCCTTTGGATAATAAACGCAGTTGTAGTGGAACAGCTGCTAGCAGTCGGCAACTTGAAGATAACAAGCAGCATGTGTCTGCATCTGCAAACAAGGCAGAGGACAGTATGCACAAACTGTCTAAAGGCAAGAAAATTAAAGATGAGGTTTCTGCATTGAATGGTCCATCTACCAAAGAGTCAAAGTCAAAAAGTGTAAATCAGAAGGTAATATTATTTTTGTCGTATTTTCAACAAAGTCATTGATTAACTTTTCCCGAATAATGATGTGTGCCTTCAGAGGATAGGCATTGTGATTGTCATGTGGCATTAGCAATAGAATAGTGGAGACAACACGCATTAATATGTATGTAGTTTAGCCCACTCATCAAACTTGCTGGAAGGGCTATATATTTTGCTTGCGTTAATTATTATTCTATGCTATGTCCTAAAGTATCTTTCGATTTGGCTTCAGCTGACCAATGTGTGCCATTTACTCATTACAATTACTTACTTTCTCAGTAACACTTCTGCCAAAAATTATTAAAAAAATTGGTTGATGTATGTGAGAGTTATAGCAATCCAAAGGCAGAACATTTTTGTAAGACATATTTTGTACATTATAAATTTTGTCACACTGAGTGACCATCTTTGTTGATAGCTTGTTGTTTATTTTATGTAGACTATCATGGTTTATTTGCGTCGTTTGACAACTGAGACTTTCTGTACCTAACCACCATTGACTCAGGAGGGAAGAAGTGCTCTTGCTATTACATGCCTTCTGATGCGAGAACCCCAGTTTTATAGTTTTTAAAAATATCTGTTCTAGTTATTGGCGTCAGGGAGGTGAAGTGGTTTTGCCTTTTGGCACATCTTACTGATTCTTTGTCAGTCTATAGGCCCGTTTTTCGTAGCCTACCAGAACCTACCAGGTACAGTAGGTGTTTGGTATATAAACATGGTAGTCACGTGATTAATATACCGAAAGCTGACTGGTCTAGCGTGAAAAATAAACAACTAACAGCCACGCCCTGTTAGGTTCTAGTAGACTACGAAAAACGGGCCTTATGACTTTCTTTGTTTCATTGACACAGGTGACTGAGGCACCCATTACTATTGATGATAATGATGAAGACAGTGAGTCACCGTTGGCCAGTAGAGAAGTTGGTCGGACTAGCAGACGCAGAGTTAAAGACCTCTCGGTATGTGTTTCTTATGACAGCACGTGATGCATGCTGAGTGTGTTTGTGCAACAGAAGTGGATATAAATAAATATAGTAATATTTTAAATAATATAAATTGTATGTGGAATTATCACTAAAATGATAATCATTTTAGTTTATATAAATTAAACATTACCAAAACAAACACAACATCCCATACTATTTATATTATAAATTTATATTATAAAAGTACATTATCATTACGATAATGCATCATACAGTTAAATACAGTTGTGCATTATGATGACGAAGTTTCGTGCACTGTACGTTTAGTACAAGCTCGTGAATTAAGTGCAGTTGATATTGTACACATAAAAGCCGAAGTAGTGCAATACTGAAAGAAATTTTGGGTCGGTCAGTCCAAATGACATAAAATCAGCGATTGGGTCAGATTTGTTTTTTACTTGACATTGTAAACTGTAGTTTAAACTTTTCTTGCTCATGTATTTTCATTCTCTTTAGTCTTCGGATGAAGATCTCTTTGGTGATGATACTCATTCTTCTGCGAAGAAGAAGCGAAAGAAACCCACAAAGCTTGAAGCTGACTTATTTAACAGTGGTAAAATGTTTACCATTAAATTTTTTCATTTTTGTTTCCTAGTCTCTAACACATTGTCACTAAATGTTATGCTCGGTTTGTTTACTACTGTTGTTTTTAGCGCGAGATGTTATGCTACGATGTCAGTGTCCGTCTGTCTGTCCGTCTGTCTGTGACGGAAGTGCATTGGCACATTATAGCTAATTTAGGTTTCAAATTCTGATCCCAATTTACCGCGCATTGCGGTCACGGTGCATGCGGGCGCGAGGGAAGGGATCATTGCCGGGAGGAGTGGAGGGATCATCTCGCACTAGCTAGCCACTGCTAGGCTCTCTTGTTATCCTTTCTATTAGTCCAGTTAGTCATTTTGCACAGAATTATTGAGATGTGCTATAAGAAATTTGTGTGCTTGTTTAATTGGATAATTAGTGATTTTACTTCTGGTAGGGTGTGTCTATCTTAATATTTTTAAAACTGCTATAGCCGCAGAGTGTTTGATTTCAAACACATTATTACCAATTTCTTGTCAGAACTAGTGAAATCAAGTGGCGTTTTTTTTAATTGTTTTGTGTGGATTTCTGTTTTAGTCATTGTGATATTGTTACAGTTATAAATTACCTTTCAACCACTTACTAATACAAGGATCAGTTGTGTGTTTGATGCATTGTTCATTGGCTTGCCTTTGCACTTTATTATATACTTTTGCTCAAGTTTTGTAATAAATAAATGAATATTGTTGGTAAATGACACATGCACAAAATTTTGTTTAACTAGCAGTCCTTTTCTGATGATGAATTTAGTGAGAGCAATTTATGTTACGGTGGTGATTTCCGAGTAGCAGTGAAGGATGATAATTAGCTGAATTGTGGCTGGCATGCTGTAGCAAAGCCTGTAGTTATTGTGCTGACCGTATACTGCGAGTTGTAATACTCTAACTCTCTGGCATCGTCTGGTTGTTGTGTGTAAAGAGTCTGATGAAGATCCGCTGCCGAAGCATTGCAGAGAGCGGTCGTCAAAACGCAAGAGCCGAAAAATGGACTTTGCCGGTTGGACGGATTTCGTTGTTGTCCTCTGTGATGATATTCATAACACAAACTTTTATATGTGCCGTCCGCACACTTAAAATAAATTAAATAAATGCTTCTTGCAGCCTATTGCAGTGTCTGTAGCATAACATCCATGAGACAGAATTGTTGCAGCCAGTCGCGTTGCATCACTTGATGGTGTACCTCGTGTTGGCGCTGGGCATAATGCGCAATAGAAACATTGTAGATTTTGGCGACATATAGATTTTTTGTGTTTGTTTACTTTATTACTTGCTTTCTTTTGCTTCATGTAACTTGCTTGCTTTCTTCTTGCTTATTTTTTTCTTATTTACTTCATATTCGTCTTTTCTTTTGAGAATAGGCTTGTTCCATTTCCAGGCCAGATGTCGTAATAGGCTGCTAAACCTGGTTTTAAGTTTTTTTGTTTACTTTATGTTGTGTTATTTTTATGTTTGATGATTTGTATTTCATTAATTTAGTGGTTGTATATTTAGTTTTGTGTTACCATTGGTTTATTGTGTTTTTTCTTCTGACTTTGATTTTGATTTTCTCAATACTAGCCAAGACATTGTCCATGAGAATGAACCATCCCCGGAATGACCTATTTAGTGTCGAGTGTGATGTTAAACCTTAATTCAGTCGATTAATAAACTTGATAGTGTGATGTCTTACATCAGGCATTGTATTACGTCACAGTTGCAAAAGCTAAAATAATTAGCCCCATACATTTTATTGCACCAGTTTTTTTTGTTGATCAAGTGCAATAATATAAAATAAAAAAAATGTTGTAGCATTTATTTTGTTTTACGTGTGAGAATGGCTTAGTTAGGCATTTACTAGCTACAGTGCACTGACATAACACAGACAGATGCACTACCCACAGGATAAACAAACAACACTGTGACAGTGGTTCGATAAAAATAAAATTTTACTGGTTGATTTCACAGTTTGTATATGCATTTGTTTTATTATTTTTATTTACAGATGAAGATAAACCATCTATTGTGGATGCTATAAGTCGCATGAGTACCAAGCATCCGTCGCCAAATAAAGTTACCGCAAAGCCTGCGGAGGAAGTTAAGAAGGATATTTCACCGGCTGATTTTTTTGGTTTGACGCCAGTTCATGTTGGAAAAGATAACAAGGTATTGCTTTGCATTCACAGGTAGTCAGTACTAGTTACTACTGAGGTGTGTTTCTTTACCGACCAGTTTTAGTGGTTCATATAGAGCAGTGTATCTATGGTGTGTGTGTCTGGACAATGTAACTTAGTCTTTGACATGGATTCTGCCATGGTGGTTCTAGTTCAAAGATCAGTTGAAGGTTATTGGTCATAATTTATCGTCGGGGGATGTTCCTTTTTGGGTTACATATTTTCAGTTCTAAGTTCCAGGCTGCTTTTTAACTATGAATTGCCGTCTCTGCAGTTGTCAAGTTTTTGTGCTAAAGCAGTCGATGTAGTTTTGAGTGGAGGCTTTCTGGTTTGATTAAATGTCTCTGCTAAGCTTGTGAAGGTTTGTGAATTTGCTTGTGTGTGTCCTGATGGTTAGTCACTCTGTTACAGTTTAATGTCGTTGATGAATTTACGTGAACATTTTGGTCATTTGGTGTTACATTGTCACAAAACCTTTGTCGACTCCGAACTAAGAACCATGCTAGCTAGCTTACTTGTTGGTATGAGTCTGAGCTACTGTAGGTTAACTGACGGACACTTAGGCATCATTTGAGAATTTATAAGTCACAAGTATTTAGCAGGACAACTGTACAGAACAGAATTTGCATAATCAGGCCGAGATGAGACTAAGGCAGATGCTATGGAAAGTGCCTCCCAGTTCACAGTAACTACACTGCGCCTTGAGGAAGATTTCTGATGTATCTATACGTGTTGTTTCGGATTTTTCATGATGTTTTGTTTGTGCAGATGAAAGCCGAAGCTGCATCATCCAGTCGTGTTTCTGATACAGTCGCAGGTTGCTCAGCTTCAGTACAGACCAGTTTTTGAAGGCATAAAATCAGTTGATGTTTAGTCTGTTTTGTTCTCGTACTTCATGTAACTTAACTGTTGAATGTGTTATTTATAATTGTTTTGATTCTTGTGCATTGTGGATCGTGGGCTTGGGCAGTTATTGACTAATTTCCGATGATATTGTGCAGGCAGTGTGGTAAGTGACGACCATGTGCTGTATGTGTGTTGTCGACACAGCAGATACCAAGAGTACGTCGGCAAAGTTGGCAGCCAAAATGAAGGCGGACGATTCCGTGGAACAGCCAGAAACTGCGCCAGAAACGACACCGAAGATTCAGAAGGTTGTTAGCACAAACATCTGCTCTTAAGTACTGCGTTCATTGTTTACTATAAATTTACAGTGATAGGTATGTGTAATAGATCTGTTACCTGGGTTTAACTTACTAATTGTTTGAATGTTTTTTAAATGTATGTTGAGTACCATTGAAAGATGCAGTATGGACTACTGCATGCTGAAGGCACCGTTAAATACCAGTCAACGTAACCCACGTATAATAGATCTTAACATTTTAAAACTTATTTACGTCTTAATAGGGGAAAAGTGGCACATGAGCTGTGTTTGTTTATGCAGTTTGTAGCAGTTGCAATATGTGCATTAGTATTTGCAATATTGTCACAAAGCAAAATTGTGTGACTTAATCGCATAATAAAATCACGGGTATAACTTCGTCTTGGGATACATGATAAATGACTTACTATTGTTTCAGCATTGCAGACTTCTACTGATATTGGCACAACTTCTAATAAATGTACCAATTTGTAAAATGACACTGATAATATTTCATGTTCCTCTTTCTTCGAGTTCTTTGAAAGTATCAACAATTATACTATTATCAATTTGATAAAGGAAACCCATTTTTATAATAAACTATATTTCAGTTTTATACTGTGGCTTTATATTTCCTTCTTATCATGTGTTAGTGGTAATCTTATTTAATTTTCTTGCACCTTTTGCCGTCGAACAGTCTGTAATATGCTGATGTGCTGATGTGAAATTGCCTACTGAACAATGATGAATTGAACGTACATTTAGTCTGAAATCGCAGTCTGGTTTGTTGTCAGGCTGCAGCTGCTGTCAGTCCGTTGAAACATTCCACAGTCATGTCAGAACCAGCCATGTCCACGGTTAGTTTCTGTCTGCTTTTTATCTGATGCTTATCTCGATTTAAAAAAAAAAATATTTTGCTGTTGCTTGACATGATGATTAATTTTATTTTAATACCAGATTACCGTTATACGTTCTTGCTCATTTTTCCCTTACAAATATTCTGTGTAACAGCGACGGTCTTGCTGAAATGTTTGCAATGAATTGCTGCATGCATTTAAACGTAAACCATTTATATCGTTATCACTAAATATTTTTCTCCACTTTTTAAAGAGCTATTTTCTAGTTGAGAACCTAAGTTAGTCGAACTATTATTGCTGAACATTATGCTATATAGTATGTTTCCTTTGGCTTTGGTGCTGTTGTTTGGGTTACAGGATGGACACCATGTAAAACCTACTCTGCTAACTCTGAAGGTTTCGTTCTAAATGACCCGGCCTAACCTCAAGTAACTTAGGAACAGAAACTGAAACTTTCGTCAGTACCGTTTGGTAATAATATTATGCAGTTCGTTTCGAAGTAGGTAGAGATGAAATGCCACTCCAAATCGGTCTGTTAACAGATGTCTGAAACTGGTCCGCCGACAGAAGACGCTACTGTAGCAACACCGCACGAACACAAGGTACGTTATCTTAGTGTTGCCGGACGTTCGGGCAACATGTGAATATGTTTATTTCAAAATAGAAATGTTAAATGTTGGCCAAAACATATTTTGTATCGTTGTAAATGGCATATTGTTTTTAAAAACATTTTTATGACAGATGTTGCTTATATTTTTTGTAACTATTTATTTTTTTTTAAGTTGGTACAATTGTACATATAGTGATGGTTTAGCTAATGGCTTCTGCTAGTTGCCATCTTCATGGATGCAGTGAAATTTTTTCTCCAACCAAGTCCTTCAATTCTTAACTTACATTACTGGCTATTACAGGTTGTCCTGTATAGTAGTTGTAAAACAGTGCTGTGTGCTCATTTTGAACGTTTATTTGAAAGCATTTGTTTACTGAATTATTGTTTTTGCATTGCTGTAATGTACCTTTGCCTTTTCTTCGGGTGGACCCTGTCCAGCGCTGCGGCCCCGGTTGGGCCCAATGCACATCCCCAAAGCACCCTAAGGTGTGGTAAACCTCCCAGAGTGGTGTGCGAATCTGATTAGATTAAAAAACTTTGTCAATTGTTGTAATGTTGTGAAATATGATTGCTACTTTGTCCCCGAAGTTCACCAGATTTCACGCACATTGCCTGTGGCCGTGGCTCGATCCTTCTTTGACACTATCGCGATAAATTATGTTCTTCGGTTTTGTGGATGTTGTGAGTTGATCACACAATGGCCCTAAGGCACGCCATGTATATTCATGAGTGAAAATAGAACATGATGTTCATAACAACCATGATTACAACCAAATTTTGCTCAGCGACAAAGACCGAAAGTACTCGTCATGAATTGCGCACTGGGAGTGAAGTCTGCTGTCTACTTGTCTAGAATTTATTTATTTGCTAATCATTTCTGATTAAAAATTGTAGGAAGTTGAGCCAAGTGACAGAGGATCTTCACAGAAAAAAGGATCGGGTTATCGGAACTTTTTGAACCGAGAGCCTCCGCGTGCACTTGGCACACGAGATCTACCGAAGGCATGTATATTGTGCAAATGTACATCATGTTGCAGTATTCAATTCTAATGATACACTGACAGATGGATCGATACTGGGCCATAACATAGTCAACAGTGATTAGTGAAATATGAATCGAATTGCCCCAACAGCAGCACTAACATGTGCTAAAGGAAAAATGATGATTTCTATCCTGAGTCTCTCTCTATAATATTTTTGAAAAAGTACTCAAGTTGGTTCTAAAAAATGTATCTTATTTTGCAGTATATCTCAAACAGGCCAAAACTGATTTGAGTGAAATCTATGACAGTTGTAGCCATTTAAGTTAAAGACACAGTTGTCGACGTACGTTTGATACTTGTTTGTGATGCAACAGGGTCAGGACAATTGTCTGGAAGGGCTGACATTCGTTGTGACCGGCATTCTAGAATCAGTCGATCGCGATGAAACGAAGAGTTTCATTGAGCGCTACGGCGGAAAGGTTACAGGCAGCGTCAGTCGCAACACGAGCTACATCGTAGTCGGCCGAGACGCGGGCGAGACCAAACTCGCTAAGGTTTCATTGTTTGACGCTTGAGTTAATAATTTTCACTGTATGAATGTGGAACTTGATAGTGGTGTAAAGGGTGTATCGACGATCCCAGTCCAGTTCATATACGTGTAACACAACACATCGTTAACAACAACTACAGTACAAAAATTTTAGTGTTTAAAAATTAAATTTTGGATACAGGTTGTAGCTGGAGCCATTCCATTTCCAAACCTGGGTTTACTTTTTATGTTTATTTTGTGTTATAATACTGTGTTAAGTTTTTTAAGTACCAGTCTAAGTGATTGGTTGAGAAGAATGTCTTCCAAATGTCATTTTAATTCTCACGTTAAACCTTAACTTAGTCAAAAAGTCTACTAAAATTTGACTGTTGATCTTTTCTGGCTCGGTTTGTCATATGAAATGCAATGTCCTTAAATATTGCTGCCGTGTGATTGAAAGGCAAAACAGCTCGGCACCAAGCAGCTTGATGAAGACAGCTTATTCAAGCTAATCGAGTCGTTGCCTGCAAAGAAGTCCAAGTATGAAGTGTTGGCAGAAAAAGAAGCAATTAAGGTACCCTTCATAAATCACCCTTGATAAATCACTACTTGTAAGTTTTTTTGCAGAGAGGTGTTTTGTATTGTCAGCTTTTATGATTTGGGGCCCGATTTACTGACGGTCTTACTCGTAGGACAATTTTGAGACAGTTTTGAAGGTGTAAGATCTTGTCTTATTTCTAAGACCAATTCACAAAACAGTTGACAATCGTAAGATGAATCTTATGACTAAATCATAAGATCACCTTTGAGAAGTCTTAACTCATTCTAATCAAGCAAATCATGATATTTATTGCCTTAAATAAACAACACGCAGCAGGAAATTGGATATCATGCAGTAATTACAGAGCGCAAGTATGTAAGCCTAAGAGTAACTGCTTGTGCTCGCAAGTTGCAACAAGTTGCAGCATCGTTTCTGAACAGTTTTGATCATGCATATGCTGCAATATTTGTGAGCTGAGTAATTTTCTGCAAGCTGAAAAACTGCCGAGAACTGCCTATCTTCACCCAGACGTATGCTTAGAACTTGCACAGTTGCCTCTAGCACAGTCAAAAAATTATTGGGCATATGATTATGATAGGCTACAGTGTTTGATCTAAAACACGCAAATAACGTGGTCAATCAGACTTTACTTGTATTTTTACCTGTATTTTTAACTTGAATAGCATTGAATAATTAAATGCAAATGACAAGGAAAATGTGGCTTTTGCTTAGTTGTAACTAAACTACAAGAAATGGAGTGGGAATAATAGGACATTTATTGATAAATTAATGGCTAGCAGATAAATTGGCGTGATCCTTATTGACAGAGTTATACATGAACTGGCAACTCCACTCCATTACTCCGATGAGTGATTTGTCAGTTTTGGAAGTCGAGTTTAATTTACTTATTTACTGAGTACAACACTGAGGAAAGTTGTAGTTACCATGGCAACATGTCTCAACCAGAAAACATTTTAAGATCTCTAAAGACAAATTTTGTGAATTTACTTAGGACATTTCATAAGATCATCTTATGCCATTTTAGCTTTTATCTTAAGATTTTATTAGGACATGTCTTAGGAAAAATTTTAAGACAAGTCTGTGAACTGGGCCCCTGATTCTGTTGCTGACTGCCACTAACTAACATAATCTAGTTAGGGTTAATGATGATGAGCCAATGATTAAAGTGTCTGAAATAACAAAGAGTCACTGGGTGGGCACCTGTTGAACTCAGCTAAGTTGCTTGTTCGGAATCATATTAAAACATTGTTCAAACAACCCCGCAAAGCTAATCTACAGACTACAGTTGTGCTTACAGTAGATGTATACACAGCTGTAAGAATAATCTAGTCTATATCAATTAATGTTTATTGTGTTATATTAACTTTCCGTGTTTTTGTTTATTCCTGCTGGTCTTTATTTAGGCTTTTTCAGTACTGTGAGAAAGCGTGTCGGCGAAATGATCTTATTTTGCATCGAACAAGACGTCGAGCATAAGCTCAGTCTTTGGTTGTGTGTATTGCTGCAGGTATCGGTAACACCGTTGAGTGCTGTGAAAGCGATTGATCGCTTGCATGGCAGTGATACTACAACAACAACACCGCAGACCCAAGACAGTCAGTCAACACAGCTAACACAGAGTCCTGACATCCTGGCGGTCTCCGACATGACACCGGAGTCCTTGCTGTGGGTCGACAAGTACAAACCGATGAATATCCGACAGATTATTGGCCAGCAAGGTGACAGAAGCAACGCCAAGAAGCTGCTGGCGTGGCTTCAGAACTGGCATGCCAATCTCGGCCGAAAACCTGCATGTGAGTATGTTGGGAATACTCTCCTTTTCTGTTCAACTATTCAGAATATTCCAGCAGAAAAATAAGCACCCAATCATACTGTGTACTCACACATCGCACATACACAACATGCCAGCACGTCGTTTTTATTTAACTAGCGTTCTTTATCTTCGGTGCTTTGGGTTGCTTCAAAAAATGAACTTATAGGGACAGTTGAAATTAGTTTTTGGTAGGCAATATTGTCATTTCTGTTGTAGAATCAACAGTATCAAAGTTCTGAAGGGAACTCCTTTATTCCTGATAGAATTAAGTGCTTGTTTATTTCTTGTTTATTTTTTAAATTTAATACTATTACCAGCCACTGTACTTAGTTGTGTTGTACATGACACCCGTTGTGTCAGATGTCTGGTGAAGTACCCATTTGGCCTCATCATTTTTAATCCGTCATCTGACTCCCGTGGAAGGGATGCTGTACCCTTCATGTTGGTTATAGGATGCCTGTACTCAGGAATTACTATTATGTAATAATATAATAGTAATTCCTGAGTGGTTGTGCTGTTGAATGGTCAATGCTGTCTGTGTTGTACTCAGTTGGAGGGCGAGGCAGTGACGACGGAGCTGGCTACAAAGCCGCTCTGCTGTCGGGTCCTCCCGGCATCGGCAAAACCACCACCGCTCAGATTGTCTGCCAGGTCCAATGCGTTCACACTTTTGCTTTGTTAATTTTCGGAATTATTTTTACCCACCTTGGTTGAAAGGCAGTAGCATTATCGTTCATTGATGCATTGTGTTTTGTTCGTAGACGGCTGGTTTTTCTTTCATCGAGCTGAATGCATCAGACACGAGGTCGAAGCGTACTCTTCACGAAGTCGTAGCCGAAGCCGTGAACAATCACACACTTGTTGACTTCTATGGTCAGTAAGTGGGCTGATTCCATCCTTATTGCCATTTGCCAACTGGTTTATAAGATGCCGATGTTACTTGGTGACATTGAATTTCACCAACTGTAAATGCATCTGATGAACTTAGCTGTTGCTTCCGAATTTGTCTGTTCTCACTGCAGTTGACTTAGTTCACTGCTGTAAGCCAAGCCATAATAGATCATGATTTTAAGTATTTTGCTGTTGCGTTCAGCGGTCATTATGTATAGAGTCTCAACTGTTTGTTACTGATTGCTGTACATATGTGCAAACAATGGATGATTTATTATATCCATTTCAGAAATATTCTCTCCATTCCAAACATCAGTGACTTCATCAGTAACCTTTAAAAAGTTTCAATATTTTTAGCAATGTTACTTGGTTTGTCAGTATCATCATAATTGACGCAGAAGATTGCTGGTTTGCAGAGATTTGTATCAAAACACTTGATAGGAATTCTTGAAAAAAATTAGACTAAAAGATTGATGAAATGGCCATGTTTTTGTATGACCTGTCTGTCATCTGTTGTTGACCGCGTGCGTGTGTAATTCAGGGTCTCATCAGTCGAATGTTGCTGTTGATGGCCGCAAGCACTGTTTGCTGATGGACGAGGTTGATGGAATGGCTGGTAATGAGGATCGTGGTGGTGTCCAGGTGCCAAATTTTATTATTTTTTTTCCGTTGTTTTAAATTGAATTTTGTGCTATGGAGATGGTGTAAGTAACCACACTGACGAAACATCTAGTGCCTTTTTTCTGATCTGAATGCGCTTGTTGCCACTGGAAAGGGCATATGGGCAATAAAACTTTGCGCCTATAGTTCTTAACTGTAGCTTCGGCTAACAGAGATTGTTCTGTACAATAGCCGTAGAAAGAGTGCATTTGTGTATTCTTTATTTAATTATGCCATTTTTGCACTTAATGCCGTGATAGTTAGTTGCTGGCTTTTTTCGACAAGAGCAGCCTCAAACATCTGTACTTGAGAAAATCGGTTCATTAGTTGGCAGCTCGTTTCAGTTGTTTAGTGCTCTTTCAGCCATGCTAGTTTGTGCTAATTTGAGCAAGTTCTTTCAATGGATGGTTTAATGTCAATTTATTGAGAAACCAGTTCGTTATAATGGTCGCTTGTCATAGGTTCATTAGCCACAGCGAGCCACCACTGATATTTAAAAGTATTTTGTCGTGGCAGATATTTGCCTTCAGAAACACGCATTTGCCAAGCCAGTGAGTAATTTTTTATTAATTTGCATTACACATGCTGTTGTGCTTTGATTTTTAGCCCAGTATAACATTTAATAAAAACCAAGCCTCCAGGCTATGCAATCCAGCATATTTGGTGCCTGTCCAAATTGGGAGGGTTGCAGCAGGAACGGATCCGGCGTAAAATTGGGGAGATTGATGAAGATGGGGGCATTGATGGTCCGGATGGGGTGGCATCCAGCTGGATTGTTGGCGCATTTGCCTCTATTACCTTACCAAATCCTCATGAAGTCCAGAAAGACGACAGACTCCGACAACATGTTTCAGGTGTGACTGGGTGAATGTCTCTTCTGGTATCGGCCCACCTGCATAGTTCCAGACAGGACCATAAAACGGCTGTGTGTGTGTATAACATTTAATTGAAGCCGTGCCGCATAATTGTTTTAACATGTAGGAGCTAATACAGCTGATAAAGCAGAGCAGGATTCCAGTTGTCTGCATGTGCAACGACCGAAACCATCCCAAAATACGCAGCCTTAGCAACTACTGCTTTGATCTCCGGTTCCAGCGACCACGCGTGGAGCAGATTAAAGTATATATGTGTTCTTTTATTTCTGTCGTTTACTTGCTGTTAGTTTGTGTACTTTTAGCTCAACATTATTTTGAAGTAGCTTTTTTGGGAAAATCCTGCTAAATCATGGCGCTCAATAGTCGGCGTAATTTACTGCCTTCGGAGTTACTGTTTGGCTGCACAGTAAATGCAATGCAACAAAACTAGTATAAAACCAGTGGTGCTGCATTCATCAAAATGTCACGATAATAAGAAAAGTTCATCATACAGCAAAAACTCAGTTATATCAAGTAATAAACTGGCCCAGACCAGCAAAAATAAACATTTTCTGAACAGTGTTATACCGCTTGTGTCCGCTGATAATTACAGCTGTAACGCGAAATCACGGCAATGGTAAAATATCATGACATGCACCCATAATCACGTGTATTCACGGTGATTGTGATAACGTGATTTTGTTGCAGCTTTCTTACTACCTGTCCAGTTAACATTGTTGAAATTGTTTGAAACGTACAGGGTCCAATCTTGTCAATAGCATTCCGAGAGGGTTTGAAGATACCTCCAGCTGCCTTGAACGACATGATCTCGGCTGCAAATCACGACATTCGACAAGTGAGTTAGTCGCGAACTGTTCAGAGCTGATGCTTTACTTTTGTTGTATTGATGGAAGTTGTTCATAAATGAGTTAATTTTGAACTTGAAGAGTTTGTTTTGTAAATATCAGTACAGTGGTAGATTTGTAAAAAAATGTGTTCTGTAAGATGCTGCTCATTCTGTTGAATAATAGCTAATTTGTTGGTTTTGTGTTTGAAAGGTGATACACAATTTGTCGATGTGGACTGCTCGGGATAAGAGTTTGACATACGACCAGGTAAAGGTGGAGGCGAACAAGGCTCAGAAAGACCAGCATTTGGTTGTACTATTTGTATTCTTATATTACTGTATTGTGTTGTATTTTAATGCATAATAGACACTCATAACAGAATATTGTACGACGGATGTATTTCTGGATTGCTAATCTCACTTCTTCTATACTTACTTGTATTGCTTTAGTGGCAATGAAGACAAGGTAAATGCTAATGATGAATTGTATTACTCTGCATCTTTCTGTCCATCCCGTAATATGTAGCTTCTGTTGTTGGTAACCAACTGTTAAGGGTCAATGTTTACTAGAGGTGTTTTTATCTCTTGAGTCTTTCAAGCATCACTTCAACGGTTTTTGACTTTGAATCATCTTTTCCAGCTTGGCCACATGCCTGTGAATAAGACTGTCATAATTGTTCATTATAAGCTCAGTTTGTAGATAGATAGATAGATAGATAGACAGACAGACAGACAGACAGACAGACAGACAAACAAATCGTTTCACAACTGAGGACCAGCGGCCGAGAAGCTGTTAGTGTATGTGAGAACAATGTACATCTTCCGGCAAACCTGGAACATTGTATACTGTGTTTATGTTTTCAAATTATTGCACAGTTGTTGTGCCTTGTGCGGGAAACTGAGAGTGGACTATCTTGCAGCTGTGATTATTTAATGCATTATATTCATCCAGGGTCCTTTTGATGTTTGTCGCAAAGTATTTTCTGGCGGCGAAGAAACGGCACAGATGACCATAGCCGACAAGAGTGACTTATTCTTCCACGACTACAGCATTGGCCCACTCTTCGTACAAGAAAATTACATTCTTGTCGCGCCATTTTCTGCCAGGTTGGTTGTGAATGATACGTGCTTTTATAGTGCTGTTTCTACTGTGATATTGAACCGTAAGATAGTCACTGGAACTAGAATCGTATTGTCTTTCTTTTTTACTGGTACTTGCTCGTTTTTTTTTCATTCAATTGGCAATATATCCTGGGGTTACTGCAAGTGAGAATTTTGGAAACAAGTGGAGAAGGTTTTTTTTCTATAGGTTGGATGCCTTTCTGGTTGTCCAGTTAATATGTATCATAACACCACACAGAGTTAGAGCTTCGACACTAAACAGAAAGTCACCCACTGGACATTGTTTTGTCTTCGTCCACCAATTGACATCTGACAGAGGATGATAAAACCTTTGTCAGCGGTCTAATACCATAATAATTAGTATATTTTTCAAAGAGGTAATCTTACCAGTATAGTGATTCCTGTTTACTGGTTCATTTATTCTGTACTTTTATCTGTCAAAGACATGTTAAATTAAGAAGTACCTGCATTGCTAATCATTAACAAAACTACGGAGGCTGATTTCTTCTGGGTGCAGACCCGACATGGCTGCTTGTCAGTTTGACGGCTTCACTCTTCTAGTTTTATTTTGCATTATTGCTTTAATATTCTGAGATATTAACATTACAGCATATTGTACTGATGGTTGTCAGAGCGGACGTTCAGAAGCATCTTCGTTGCTTAAGTCGCACAGCAGATAGCATTGCCGTTGGTGACACTGTCGACGCTGTTGTTCGACGTGGCCAGAAATGGAACATGCTCCCAACACAGGTGAACTGGTCGTCACTGTCTCGATTGAAGCAATAATCTATCTTTCTGGTTGAATCTCGGTTACCACTTAGTTTTCTTCCACTTATTCCGCTAGAGACCGTTTTAATCTGGAATAGTCGCACGGCTGTTTTACAAGCCAGGTGACGTTGTTGATAATCCAGAACCATACTGCCTCTCTTATCGGTCTGCCAGCTTTATCGAATTCTTGATCAGTCAGGTGACCTTCCAGTTACTGAACTCAAGCCAGTGAAGATAACCCATTGGGCTCTTCCCTACTTCATCCATCGCTGGATGCTTGAGGAGAGGACCAATGGCTGCTTACACACCAGCTGTTTGATGCCAGAACTGTGACCACTGGTGGGTGTAACAGTGCGACCTGAAAAGCTGAATAGTCAGGACTATTTCATTTCTTCTGAAACGGTGTGGTCAGTGAAAGCAGAGTCAGAGACGACTTGAATGTTTAGGAACGTGCGTGCAAAATAATGAAACAGTACTGTTGCAGAGAACAGTACTGGACCGAGTCCTGAATCAAACTCCAGTCTGTATTACCGAACTCGAACTTGCACTTGTTTATCATGACTCGGAGTCAGCTATTTTAAAACTGAGTCTTTTTTAGAGTCCAGATATGGCTGCAGTGCAGTAGCAGCATGGCAGACAAGTTTGTCGTTTAAGAAAAAGGCCACTGTGTAGATTTGCTGGATGACAACGACAAAACAGCTGAACTGATCACAGAAGCAATCAACGAAGATGTGACTAATCCACCACCAAACAATAAGCTGGACTTGTTACAAATATGCTGTTGCAGAACAGCATTAGGCATGATATAAAGATATCATTACGGCACTTTGCTATTCGCAACACTGTCTGCGTTTTGTTTTCAGGCAGTCTTTGCCAGTGTTTTGCCTGGAGAAATCATGCGTGGATCGATCGGTCAGATGATCCAGTTTCCGTCGTGGCTCGGTAAAAACTCGACTACGGCGAAAAACGATCGTCTGTTAATGGAGCTTTGCCAGCACATGCGACTTCAGTATGTAGTCACGTATCTTTTATGATGAAAATGATAACATCACCCAAAATAATTTTGGAACAGCCGCATCACCATACCTGGTGGTTGACCAACCCATAACCGTTTCACACAATCGTTCAACCGTATTTACTAGATGGCACCAATGTGCATGGACATCTAATAAACGATTTGGGCTCACCTCACTCACATCCCAAATGGCAGCTTGATTTCAGTTCAGCTGTTTTGCATGCTTGATGCCATATTCTCCCTACGTGTATACGTTACATTGTGCCACACCATTTCCCCAAAATTTGCCCCTTCCTGTTAGGGGGATCTGGACCCCATCTAATACGTTGTTCTTTTGGCCCACCCGATCCACCAACCCAAATGTCATCTCCATTGAATCAGCCATTTTTCTAAAATACATGCATATTACCAACTGACACAACGATAAAACTCAGCCTGTAAGATTTCTTCACTTAATCTTGCTATTGCTATAGTGTAATTATCACTCAGAGTCAATCAGTATAACAGTGTAAAGAGTGCATGGAATACAAATGCAGTTCTGTTGTAAATGTAGAGTTGTATTTGTAGCATATCGGCAAACAGGCAGTCACTCAGTATGGATTACGTGCCATACATGCGATATCTCATGACTTCGCCGTTGGTCAGAGAAGGTGGTTCTGGCGTCGACGAAACTGTGTCTTTACTTCACGCTTACGACTTGTTGCGAGAAGATTTTGACAGCATTCTCGAAGTGTCGTCGTGGTCATCAACGCAAGATATTATGTCACAAGTGGACTCCAAGGTCTGCAGCTGTAGTTTAATTGGACTGCAAAACATTTCGCTTCTACGAATTTTCTGTGAATTTTGTGACGGTTTTGTTGCTGACTACTTATATGCTTTATTTACCACCTAGTGCTCTGGGAATGCTTGCTGAGAAACAAGCCAGCTAGATCCATTCCAACAGTTCTGTGATCATTTTTCAGTAGCCGTTGTCGTATAAGCAGTAAAACTAAAAGTCATTCTTTGTTTTTTTGTAACAAATTATCGTAATAAAATACATGTATGATGCTAACTATGTTGATAGCTTATTTTCACTAAGCTTGATGTCACAAGATCTTACTGTAATACTGATCACACTATGCGAACAAATTCATTATATATAATATAGCAAAAATCAGCTGTCATAGTAAAATGATGATTATTAACATTCTGCATGTTCTATGCTTACTGACTTATTACTGTCAGGACTGCAGAACATGACACTGGATGTGTTTTGGGAAATGTATGGACCCTAGCGCAACTGATGACTAACAGTAATCTTCTTCCATTTATTGCTGTTATCCAAGTTTGTGCTGTACAGATGTCATTAATAATGAAAAATAACTGTTTATGTATTTGACTTGATGGTTTTTCATTGCTTTTACATGAAATGTACAGGTGAAAGCGGCGTTTACTCGATCATTCAACAAGACTGTCCATTTAACACCTTACTCAACCGGCGCTGCTCCCAAGAAACGTGGGCGACCAGCCGCGGCCGATGAAGATGTCGAAGACGTTTATGATGAACTGGAGCAGGCGGGAACGGAGAAGATGGACAGCGCAGACAGTGACGACGACATTGCGGCCGACAGAATGATCGTGGTACTTCACGTCTGTGATTGTCACATTTGAACATGTCGTACAATTGATTAGATGCAACGATGAAAGCGAGCCTGAAATGCACTTCTGGCTTGCATGAGCCAGAGATTTTTGATGTTTTTTGCATCTCTGTGTAAGCTAAGAATAAATTGGTGACATTTTAAAGCATCTTTTAGCAATGACTAGATGCATTATACCGTCCGCTTACTCACCATTGTAGAGTTTTAATAGGGTTGTTATTTAATGAATATAGGAGCATTCTAAAACCAGTTAATCTAATCTAGCAAAGTAATACTTACGATAAACGTATATACACGACATATTTATGGTGATCAACGGGCATGTTGTAGCAACTGTTTTGTGCAATGCCTAGTTTTTTTTATATCACCACTTTTTATGAAACTGTTACAATATTATTATAACTAAATTAGCAACAGATTGCTCCAGCGTTGAATCTCAGTAGATTAGGTTCTTGAGTGAACATGATACAGCATTGAGGTATTGCTGGCTTGTTCAGCATTAAGTTATTTCATAAGCTTTTGACTCTGCATGCACTCAGGATGTGG
>Ga0209782_1000298_pt1 | contig 20187 bp, 18 predicted proteins | sample WorMetmaBAHAMAS1_FD_187390 | JGI IMG/M metagenome (GOLD analysis project Ga0209782, IMG submission 187390) | Marine gutless worms symbiont microbial communities from Max Planck institute for Marine Microbiology, Germany - Inanidrilus... | ecosystem: Host-associated > Annelida > Digestive system...
TCCCTTAGAAGTAGGCCCCTTAAACCGAGGTAGGGGATCTGGGGGAGTGCTGTAAGCTCCCATACCAGGTCCGGGCGGGTTCGACTAATGCATTCTGGTGCATTTTTAGCTTATGTGGACGCATTTTGGCAAGCATTTTCAAGCAACTTAACATTAGTAATATTACAATTACGTTTTCCTCCCCAGAAATTTTTTCATTTTTGCTGTGAAAAGGTGAGTTTTGGTGCATTCTGAGTAATGTAATGTAAAATAGTTGGATTTAAAGTGCCGTAAGTAAAAGTCACTTCAAGGACACTATATAAATGTCACGAGAAACTAGCAATCCTATAAAAGTATTAAAAGTAACACTGAATGTATAAATGAGTTTTCAGTGAGCATTTGAAAGAGTCGGGCGATGAGCACCGCCGGATCACATCGGATCGCATCAGGCAGAGTGTTCCAAACACGTGGACCGGCCACAGCGAAGGCACGGTTGCCCAGTGAAGAGCGACGTGAGTGGTGAGTGGTAGCCATTTGCCCTGGTTATAGTGATTTCGAGCTACAAGAAGTTGAGAGGCTAAACAGGAAAAGACAGAATTATGATGAATTAATGCCGACATTTGTGAGCCAGTTGTGATGAGCATGGTTAACATTTGCTATTTTTATACATTTAATTGAACAAAGAATAATCATAATCATTCAAACATCAGTAAAAAATAGGACGTGCTCAAGATGTGCTGGTGCTGTAGTCATTCAGCAGTGTCAGACTGTCCTCTACTCAACAACTGACACGGCCTTGGCCAGACTGCTGGCTGGAGGTGACCGGCCGGCCGGCCGGCCAGGCTACCTGACAGTCGTCACGGATGACTGGGCTAAAGCATATGTCACACCAGTACACCAAATGTATTTTCTTCTCTGCTCAGCATAAATTAGTCCTATCATGCTAAATTTTGTCTCTAAGCTGAGAGACCACGGGTTCAGTTTGCATCGTTGCATACTGAGAAACTGTAGCCTAGGCTATATGAGCAACCCGGTAGAGACATGGAACATCAAACAAGTGCTGGGTCTGCGATCCGGTGTGACCCGGCACATGTTAAGCCCTGAGTGAGACAGATGGTATCCAGCAACCTGCAGTTCTCCTAAAAGATTCTTGTTGACCCACTTCTTCCAGATCAAGTTGGAGTAATGCCGCTTGCACATGTAAAATAAAATAAAATGTTGCAAAACCTTGCAAAAACTTTGCAAAACTTTTGAAAGTTTCTAGCATTAACATATCGTTGCAGGGCAGGCAGTGTAAACTTTTGCATGTTTTTGGAATATTTATTCTATTTTATTTTACATGTCTGAGCGGCTTAATTGAAACAGGCCAGTTAGACAAATACTGTGTGCAGTTGTGAGAGCTGTTCTTTGTTGTATCACTGTTGTGTGCTGAGCTGCTGCTTGTGTGTCAGTGACAACATGACATGTCTGTTTTCGCTGACCTAGATGACTGAATTTTCACAGGGTAAATTTCGTTATGGTCATGGCCTTTTGTTTACAAACTTTGGTGTCACTGTGCAGTGTGCAAATGTTTGTATTTCTTAATTTAGCCCGTTCGGCAAACTTGCCAGAAGGGCGACATATTTTGCTTGCATTAATTTGTGTCTTTTTTTTCTTACTTTTAACGATTTCAGGGAGACCAATTATCTCAGGATCCACTGGACTGTTTTTTTGCGATTTTTTTCACAAAATGATCGGTATTTGCTCGTAGATGATCCATCTGGATCTCTTTTTTTCCGATTCCTCAAGGAACATTGCCATTGCAACCAGTTTTATGGCAAAATTTAGCTACATAGGTTCATTCGTCATAGTGGCATTCTAAAACAGATTGCAAAATCACCATTTCAATTCAAGAATATTCAGTGGCAATATTTTAGCTATATGCTGTGCAAATTTTATAGAGATCAGTCCAGTAACCCAACAGATTACGAGGGCAGCATCTACACCTTTTGGACGAGACAGCTAAAATCTGCATATCACACCGAATATCTCAGCAAGTACTGGACCGATCTGCACAAAATTTTTAGCGTTGGTATATGTATATATATAAAATTGACATAACTTGCGATAGCCCAAGGGACGTTGCTATGGAAACCAATTAATTTCGGGGTCTTTTTGCAGACGTAGAAATTGCTCTGGCATTCCAAGTCAGAATGCAATGTCGCCTCATAAATGCATGCATTAATAGCGGCACTAATGCCTCTACATCGTGTAAAAATTTGGTGAAGATCGGTGCAGTAACTTCGCACGAGAACAGGTTAGAGAGTGCAATGCAATTTTGCAGCGACTTGCCACAATATGACGATCATCCTCATTCTGCATGCTGGCATTGCGAAATGGATAAGAATGTCACAGTTTTGATTTTGACAGGTTAATCAGTAATCATTCTCCACATTGTCAAAATTCGGTGAGATTCAGTTCAGTGACCCCTGAGTTTAAGACGTACATGTAATAAGTTGTACAGCTGGAATCGAAGTTTTCAGAATTGTTAAGACATGTATGCAGATGATTAACTTTTACATTCGTTTGTGGTCGTGGGATGGAAGTTGCTATGGTAATCACTTTATTTTGGGGGCTTTTTGCAGTCGTCAAAGTTGACCACCTTCAGCCTTTGCGTTGATCTTCCAAAATGGAATGCAATATTGCATTGTAAATACACACATCAATAGCGGTAATAATGCCTCTGCATCATAGCAAAATTTGGTAAACATCTTTGGACTTACCATGCAGTAAAATATGGAAATTGTGCCGCGACTTGGCTGCAATTTGACGATCATGCTTCATTTGGCACATTGGCGTTCTGAAATGGATTTGAATATTTCAATTTCAGCAGGTTAATCTGTAATCATTTCTGTACGTCACTTTAAAATTTGGTGCGATTTGGTTATGTGATCCCTGAGTTTAAGATGGTACAGTAGTTTTTGAGTTAAAGTGGGAAAATGGAAAGTGGAAATTGTGCTGTGACTCCGCCGCAATTTCACACTTGTCCTTCATTCAGCACACTAACATTTTGGAACAGATTGGAACACTGCAGTTCTGATTTTCAAATGTTTAATGCCAATATTTTATCTACATCCTGTGCAAACTTTATGAAGATTAGTCTGGTAACCCCAAAGATTACGAGGGTAGAGATTGTAACTTTATTGCACGACATGGCAAAAATTGGTATATCACCTAAATATCTAAGCAACTACTTTATGTTATTTTTTAGAGTTGGTAGACGTGTGGGGATGAGTAAACTAACATTCGTTTTGCGTACGCACAATCGAAGTTGCTGTGTTAACCAATTAAATTTGTTTTTTTTGCAGTCGTCAAAATTAACCACCTTCACTCTTTGCTGTGGCATTCTGCAATGGAATGCAATATTGCTATGTATATGCATGCATTAATAGTGGCAGTTGTGCCTCTATATTGTTTAAAAATTTGGTGAAATTAGTCCAGTAGTTCTTTAGTTAAAGTGGGGTAGAAAGTGGAAATTGTGCCAAGCCTCAGCCGCAATTTGTCGATCGTCCCTCATTCAGCACACTGGCATTCCAAGACGGATTGGAATGCCGCAATTTTAATTTTTAAATGTTTAATGGCAATTTTTTTCTGCAGCTTTTGCCAATTTGAAGACCAGTGCATTACCGACAGAGATTACAAGGGTAGAAATTTTAACTTTTTAACGACACTGCAAAAATTGTCATATTACACCGAATATCTCACTAACTACTGGACTGATCTTCCGGAAATTATTGAGAGTTGGTAGACGTGTTGGGATGATTAAACAAACATTCATTTTGCAGCCGCACGAGGGAAGTTGCTATGATAACAAATTAATTTAGCTTTTTTGCTGTCTTTGAAATTGACCGCCTTCACTCTTTGCTCCGTCATTCTGCGACAGAATGCAATATCGCCTTGTCAGTACAGTGCAGTGTGTGCATTAATAGCAGCAGTAGTGCCTCTGCATCATGTAAAAATTTGGTGAGATTCGGTTCAGTGACACTGGAGTTTAAGACGTAAGAAGTGTACAGCTGGCGTCAAAAATTTTACCATGCTTACTTCAGCTATGTTTGCTAAGGGGCGGGGCTGTTAGACACTGTGGTGATCAATAAGTGGGTGTGTTATATAAGTATTTGCTAGGGATAGACACTACGTGCCAGGGTTATATGCTAGGCTTTGCCACGCATTTCTAGTTTTGAATATTTTCACGCCACATATTTTGCTGCCCTTGTGATATGAGTTTTGTGATGCAAGTGATCTGTGGGCAGCCAGCCACAGACAGCATTGTACCTCAGGTCAGTTCCTTGTAGTCTGCTGCACCAACGATGCTGCTCTGCCGTTGACAGCACATTGTGCCAGTTTGTAAGATGTTTAGATGTGTTTGCACTTCTGGCTCAGCACCTCTCAGAATCAGATAAGGACAAGCGCTGCCCAGAAGTTCCTTCAGGAGTATGCATGTTCATTTCTATCTTTTCTTGACTACTAATATTGGTTGAATCTGATGCCATTTTTGTGTCACTATTTTGGTTTGTTGATGTTTTGAAGATGCTGTTGGTTGGTGTGTATGCTCCTAACTGTAACTAGTGGATTAGTGTTGTTATGGTGATTGTAACATCATTGAGCTGACTGTGTGTGTGTGTGTGTGTGTGTGTGTGTGAAATGTGTGTTGGGTTTGTGTGACTGTGTCAACTGCTGTTAGTCATGTTCATATGACTTTTACCAGCTGTGCCAGTTATTCGATGATAAATAGTGTGATAATGTTGCTACAATTAATGTTAGTGTCTCCATCATTGTTGTGTGTATTGTTGGCAGCTTGTTGTAATATATGCAGAGCTTAACGTAAGGCACATAGTTCACGTGCGTGTGAGTTCCGTAACTGTATTTGACTACTTGTATACGTATTAGCCTCAACTGAAATATGCATTTGAAGTTTTATTATGTGATATCTCGCCTGTATTATGCAATGTTTCATTTCATTTTCATTTGAACTTTGTTGTAGTGTCAGTACAGTGCAATGCACTGAATATTATGGACTGGTTCATGGAACTATTGTTAAAATATAATGATTTATTAATTTATTTCAGTCACATGAGGAAGATGTGCATAATTGCAATTGTATATGCATATCTGTATGTACAGTATGTGCTATGGCGATTAAACAATTCTATGCACTGTAAGTGTTTATGCAAGTTTGTAGAAAACAAGCAATTTGTTTATGACCAAAAATAATTGACTGCACGTTTTTTAGCATTAAACACAATATATGTGAGGCTTTTTATTGTGAGCCTTTGTTTCACAAGATATTGTTTGCTACTGTGGCATGTTGCAGCAAAAATGACGCAGCATGTGGCACCACAATGCAATGCATGCATTCGATGTGTGTGAACCTTTACTTAAAATCAACATGGGAAATGAAGTGAAAAGAAAGTCTCAAAAACTCTTCATATTTTTAAAGGTTGAGGCAGTCATGTACAGGGTGCGCCAATAAAAACAATCCCTTAGGAAAAATTCATTATCTCAGTTACTGTAAAAGATTTTTTCACCAAATTTACAGCTTTCACAGAGGAGGATTGGCTATGTCTAATTGTTAAAACAAATTTCGTCGCAATATTTGCTGTGGTTTAAAAATTACAACCATTTGAACTTCAAAGTATAGTTTTCCAAGTGAACCAGTAATTTTAATGTAAAAATAACAGAAAATGCACCGTATGGATGTGCAAATGGATTATCATGTGTGAGGTACTATGCTAAAACACTATCAAAGACACATGCCAAAGCTGGCCAACGTAATGCTGAGACAAAAGACCATTTTGTCGACGATACAGAATGATTTGCTTCACGATTCATTGATAAAGCAATTGTATCATTTTGCAACAGATTTCAATCGTGTGTTGCTGCAACTGGTGGGCACTGACATTGAGAACAGTCTGTTTAAATACAGAGTGAGCTAATTATTGTTTCTTGTATGTTTTCTACCATGTATTTGGTGAATAAAGATTATCATAGGCATCTGACATTCATGATTGAAACATTTGAGCTATTGATAAAAAGCTGTAAAATTTGATTTGTTATCCATGCATATTCAATGTACAACTGCGCATGTTCACTTGAAAAAGTGAACTTTAAAGTTTAAACTGCTGTATCTGAGGAACTATCTAAGTTATTTCAACAAAATTCGCAGAATATCTTGTGTGAATACTCACATAAAAAGTCTGGATGTTTGGCTCAAATCCATACTACGATGACTGAAATACAGCATTTTTTCTAGGAGATTGTTTTTTATTGGCGCACCCTGTATGTAGATTTTCCACTCTCATGAGGTGGTCATCATTCGACTATTGTTATGCCACGTACGTCGCACATAGCGTAAGCGGCCTATTCTTACAGGCCGAGTTCCGTCATCGTGTTGTCGGTCTGTTAGTCTCTCCGTTGGTAACGATTGTGAATTTTGGAAAAAAATGGCTGACTTGATCGAGAATACGAGATGCTGTTTGGGGTAAGCGGGTCGGATGTGTCCAAGAAACGATGTATTAGATGGGATCCAGAATCCAGATCCACCATGGCATGGGACATTTTTTGGAGGGGGAGTGGACGGCCGTGCAAAAGGGGCTGAACTGATCAAGCTGCCGTTTGGGATGGTGATGGGTGGCCTCAAGGAATCGTGTATTAGATGGGTGTGCACATTGGCACCACCTGGCAAATACGGTTGGACGATTGTGCGTGGCGGCTATCGAGTGGGTATACGCCTCCAGAGGTGGCGACGCATCTGTGCCCAAATTACTTTTGGTAATTTTGTCATGCCACATGGTATTACAGGACCTATTACCAGTGACAACAATGGCGTTGATCACTGTTAATGTGGCAACGAGAGAGCATTATAAATTATAATTGATGCCTCTTACCCCCTCCCCCCGCTCTCTGGCAAACTGCAATCACTGCCACACCTCAAACATTTGCTCACAAAGCAACGTTCACGTCGTTCGTGTGTTCAAGCACATTAAATTGCATATTCCATCATTCCTGTTATTCCGTGCATTTCCCGACAGCTGGGGGAAGTGACGAACTGACGATACGCGTCGGGTTCAGAGTTCAGACAACGTCAAACATGTCATTGTCATTCATTATTACGTCAAGTTTCCGACTCACATCTCCACTCAGTGCACGTCGGATTACCGACGTGTAGACAGCCCACAATGGAACAGATCCTGCATAGCCCACCTGACATTGGGGAGGGGAGGCAACATTGAATGAATTAAATTTAGATGCGACTATCTATTAACACTCAGTTTTACTTTTTATTGAGTACAGTATAAGTATTATTATTGCACTGTATTGAAAAATTTAAGCGATTTATAGAAATTTAATACGTCGACTTTCGTTATGTATAGAGCTTGATTACCTTCGTAACCTTGAATGTTGTTACCAATGCCATTCGGCGTTAGTTGCATAATAAATAGAAACGTGCATGAAGTTGCTTTAGTTTGATTTTATCGATATAATTGCATGTTTTTACAGCAGTGATGGCTGGCCAGGTTGCTAAAGTATGTAAGAGTGTTCTTCGATGTGGCGCCATTCAGCAGCAGATGGCAGTTCCTTGCTTGTCAAGTGCCGTTCATCATCGCCGGTGTAAGACGGTTCACTATTCAGGCAAATGGTAAAATGCGGGCCTGCGCGGTGCAGGCCTGCAGGTAAGGTTAGGGTTTATGGTTAGAGATAAGGTTAGGGTCTGTTAGGGATAGGGTTGGCGTTAGGGTCAGCGATGGTGTTACTATAAGAGTGTAGGTTAGATCTTCCCCAGAGTTAGCTAAACATTCAGCCGCTAACGATACTCATACCGTACACGAGTCTCCATCGAAAATTCAGACTCGGCTTATGACTAGGCTACCCCAGAGTGACTTAGAACAGCTGAAGCAATGGTCATATATTTGGCAGATTCCATTCAACACATCCAAATGCAAGGTCATGCACATTGGTAGAATGAATGAGGAGTTTCACTACAGTATGGTTAACCAAAACTTGGAAATTGTTACCGAACAGAGGGACTTAGGTGTTCAACTTACAGCAGATTTAAAACCATCTACACAGTGTCAGAAAGCTTATACTGCAAAAGTCAGGTAAAATGAAAGAAACAGTAGGCCTACTTGTTATGCCGCCATTTCTCTGTTTTCAAAAGTAAGGCATGGGGTAATTTTTGTTACATGTTGTCTACTTCGTTGCTGGTTTATGTTTCTAGATGCGTCTACAGCAAGTCGAATTAAGGTGGCAAAGCCTGTTGTGGACCTCGATGGCGATGAAATGACGCGAATTATTTGGGCATGGATTAAAGAAAAGGTGTGTGCGAATGATGCTTTTTAAGTTAAATGAAAGTAGTTTACCATCTACCACACATTAATCTACAAGTGGAATGTGCCACTGCCAAAGCTGCCTTTGCTTCCAAGCCACAAAGCATCACTGCAGTTCGGCTTGTACTTATTTCCCATCCGACTGATAGTCGGAAGATGAGTTGACTTATCAGTACACTTCAAAATGGTATACCAGTAAATGGTTAGTCGGTCACCCGTTAGGACTAACGAGGCACGATGTAAAGTAACTGTTGATTTGCATAGTGGCATTAATGCTAACAGAAACTACTTACGTTTCTCAAAGGGCCTATTGTGGATTTGTTGTTTAGATCAGTTGAACATTCATTAATATTTTAGTCATGTACTGCATGTGCTTGAAGGTGTGTGCATAGTATTATTTGAAAGTGGTAGAAGGAGTGTGATGTAACATAACAGCTGTAGTATATATTTTTTCAGCAGTTGACATATCATCATTTATGTTCACTGTTGAAACTAACAATGTCTTATATCAAATGTATGTGTACGCAGTTGGTGTTTCCATACGTCGATGTTGAGGCACAGTATTTCGACCTTGGTCTTCCCCATCGTGACTCCACCAATGACCAAGTTACTATTGATGCAGCACACGCCATTAAGAAATGCAGTGTTGGCATCAAGTGTGCCACGATTACACCAGATGAGGCTCGTGTTGAAGGTAGTGTTTTTCTTTATAAAAAGCTGCATAGTTGTTAAGGTAGTGGCATCGGAGAGCAGGAGTAAAAGGAGCAGCCCCCTTCTGTCGGGAGTCCAATGATGGATGAGGCAAGGATGAGGCTATGCTAGTGGTTTGGTTAATGGTATATGTTTATTTTCAGTGCTGTGACACCGATGGTTTGGTGGCAGGTAGGACATCCGGGCCATAATAGCCACACTACACTAGCCCCCGAGAGGTTCTTTTCCAGAAGAGGTGGAAGATTTGGACATTTAGACTCGAGTGAGAACTGGCTGATCCAGGTTTACTTGAAATAATGCCTGCTAAATGGTTGTTATTCGTAGCTGTGTAAGTATTATGCATTTTATCTCAACAGTGTTCATATTTCTATAATGAAAGTAGATGTGTGGTTCTAACAGCATGAATATAATAGAGTACGTATACTATGTAATGTGGGAATTACAATGCTATATTGCATAGTCAGGCCTGTTGTTACAGATCTGATGGTTTGTGTCATTAGAACATTTTGTACTGAGACTGCTGTCATTTGGTTTATGTGCTCATTTGCTTAGAGTTTAAATTGAAGAAAATGTGGCTCAGTCCGAATGGCACAATAAGAAACATCCTCGGCGGAACAGTATTTCGAGAGCCAATTATCTGCAAGACCATTCCTCGCCTGGTTCCTGGATGGACTAAGTCTATTATCATTGGGCGTCATGCCCATGGTGACCAGGTACAAATGCCGGTGTCATGCCAAATATGTCGCATTGCCAAATAACTCACAGTATGAGATTTGCGCGACGTGGGAATTATTAAACCTAACTACTAACCCTGCAACTAACCCTAACCCTAAAACCCTAACCTAACCGTAACCGAAGAAATAAGCAATGGCGCAGATGCAAGTTATTTGGCACTGCGAGATATTTGATACTACACCGGAACAGATTGTGTGTGTGATATCGTTATTACACTCTATCCAGTGTTAGTATACATAGGCGCAATCACGACTGAAAAGTTGGAGGGGACCACACATGGGTGGATGTTGATTCCTTCCCTTTCCCTTCTCCTTCCCTTCTCTCTGTCCTGTCATATTTATTTGCCCCACAACTGTTGCCCCTGTTCCTTTACCCCTTCAATCCAGATCCTTTTCCTGTATAGACCCGGGCAGGTAATGAACAGATGGAGCACCTCAAAAGTTGCATGTTGAACCCAACAAAAAATGGCAGTTGCAAAAATTGGAGGGAACCAACCAGATACAGGTGGTCCCCAGGTTCTCCAGAATTTGAGGGGATGAGTCCCATGGGTCCCATTGGGTGGTTGTGCCTATGTTGGTATAGTCATTCAGTTACATTTAGGACTAGTGCTGTTTATTGCTAACTTCAGACTTGTGGCTATAGTAGTGTGGTTATAGAATGTTGTGGACCATGTGTCATCTGTTCTAAGTATTTGCTGCTTGATAAATCATCATGAACATTATTGTAGCATATTTTCTGACTTTTTGGTGTGCTAGTAGCAATGATAATTAGAAAATTGTGCAAGTCATATTGATATGCAGACCCACCCACATTGTATCCACCTAGTTTGCATTTGATAATTCTAGGATCCTGTTCTTTGACCATTCGATATGTGGGTCAGTGCTTGTCGAGGGCCTGCCGTGGACTATATACCAATATCTGCCGATGTTGGTGTTGATAGCTTCAGCCATTTTCCTTTTACAGACACTCACACACAGAAAGAAACTCACTGATCAAAGTGCAGCTGATCATCCTACCCACATCTCGACACCTGCCGGTGTAGGTAATGCTATATGCATGTGGATAATGCAACACATCTGTATTACAGGCCTAGCAGTATACTCACATATGAAGCTGCATGTGCCAGCTTGTAATGAGGTTGAAGACAGCGATCAGAGTGCTGTGCAAAGAGTCGGAGAAATATCGGGGAATTTCACAGCGCTGAGTAATAAGTAGACCTGTCTTTTGGAAAGAAGGCTAGTTGATCGACAAGTTTATGTCTGTGTAGGCACTCGTAGCTCATGCTACAGTATACTGCTATCCATGTTGATGCTGTCTCCTAATGACTCAGTTTGAATATCTGGTTTGTTAATAGGACCTAGCAACTGCGGCTTCAGACAGACAGACGCACACCACCCACTGATACGTGACATTTAGCAGTAGAGGCAGCTACCGTGGTAACTGAGTATTTGATATGTGTGGCTTTTAGTACAAGGCTACTGATTATGTCGTCAAAGAACCTGGTAAACTGGAGCTGGTGTTTACACCAACGGGTGGGAAAGAACACAGAATGGAGGTGTTCACGTTCAAAGACCGTGGTGGCGTCGGCATGTCTATGTACAATACAGATGAGGTAGACATGTGCAGTTTTTGGAATTCTGTATTCGTAATTCGTATTTTTGTTAATAGATTGTCTTCACATGATCTTTGACTTAAGTTGAGGTACTGTTGTTATCTGGCCAGTAACAATTTGATACTTATTTCCAAAGTTTTTTTTGGTGTAACGATTGGAAAACAATTGGTGATATGATGGTGGTGATAATAATGATTTGCTACCAAGATACTGTAAAATACAGTACAAATTTCCGCATTTACAACACGTAAAATGACAAAATTTAACATTCAGTGATTGAGTATTATTTTACGTGTTGAATTCAATATTCAGTCCCTGCTGTGACATAAGGTGCTCAACTCTGTGACATCAGTTGACGTAACATTAGCCAATATCATTGAAATTTGTAAACATGTATATTAAACCTGCAAGTTTAAATCTTTATACAAATATGGCTGGTAAATGGTAATAACAAAATGCAGATGGTTCTCACTGAGTCACTATAACAGTATTATAGTAAGAAATGGTGGGCAGTGTTTACAATTACATGATAGTTACCGGTATCCTGTAGACGTCTACACATGTTCTGGCTTGCCACGACGACTCAATCTGTTGGTATGCCGGTTGAACGATCCTTCAGAGTTAATTTGTTAATGCAAGAATGGTGTGATAGTTTTACACTCGATACAACAACAAGACTTAGAGACACAATGGCCATGTACCAATTTTTCATAGCAGTCCAGTAACTGTCCATCATGACGCCACCAGTGCCCCGATATTGCGACTGCAAATTTTGTGTTTTTTTGTCTGAGATTTCACCCTAAATTTTCTGGTTTTTGGCAGAGAAAAATTTATAGCTCTACAGATAATTACTGAGATAATTACTAATCTTCAAAAGACCATTCACTCAAAATTGCCGTGCTAAGAATTCACCTTACATAAGCACATGAAGGTGGAAATGCAATATGCTAAAAAGAGTGTCATGATAAGCGTAGATTTGTGTTTGTTTCTGCTGTAGTCAATCTCCGGCTTTGCCCACAGCTGTTTCCAGTACGCGATAAAGAAGAAATGGCCGCTGTACATGAGCACCAAGAACACCATTCTCAAGCAGTATGATGGGCGGTTCAAAGACATCTTCCAGGAGATCTATGAAGAGTCGGTTTACCTTGTGCTGTTTGTGACAACCTGTTGTGTGATAAGGGAGATAATTTGAACTTGTTGCTGTAAAGTTACCATACATTTGCTGGTGCTTAAGTGTGGGCAGTAGATGATGAACCGAAGGAAGCATGATGTCGATCACATGACTACTTTTAAATACCGAGGACTGTTTTCTATCTTTAGAATGAATGAAAATTAAACAATTTACATTTGATATGCAGACTGACCATGGCAAGTGCTAGCCTGCTGATCATATTGCACTTAAAATAGATGTAACTTGGTCCCTAGATATACAGTAGTTTCTTGTTAAATTTTGGGATTCCTATATATTTTTTTGGAAAAGGTAAAGCTAGGAATTTGTAATTTGGTACACAAACTGACAGTGGACATTTTATCCAGTGGATGATAAATTACCACAAAGGGCCATGATTATGGTTATGTGACACCGTTGCCCAATATTATACTGATTTTTGATGCCCTCGTTTTTAGTTGAATTCAGTAATTGCACTGTAGCGAAGGGCCAATTAAATATCTTTTTACCGTTAGGGTTTCAGGACTTACTGTAGCCAAGACATCTCAGTCTTTAGGATGAAAAGTGCTCGGTGGACTTTGCATTTTCTGGACCTTTCTGTGCATTGGCATTACAGTAAGTTCACTTTATTCTTTATTATCATACTTAATGTGCGTAGTATATCCAGCTGACAGTGAAACTTGTGTGTTGTGTGATGCACGTAGTAAGTATCACAAGGATTTCGATGCAGCTGGCATCTGGTATGAGCACCGACTGATTGACGACATGGTCGCACAGGCGCTGAAGTCGTCCGGTGGTTTTGTGTGGGCGTGCAAGAACTACGACGGTGATGTTCAGTCTGACGTTGTCGCACAAGGTGACTGCCAGACGTGGAAGCTACAGCTGTTCATACGTTAATGTCGAATTTATTCACCCGAGTGTTGCGATGTGATGTGACGAAAGTCTATATTTGCATTCGATATCACTCAAACTTTGAACGTTTTAAGCACATTCAATGTTCTGAGACTGACTTTATGCACATAAAGTGAACATCTTAGTAACAGTAATAAATAAGTCATTTTTAGTAAAGACACAGATGTCCTTCAGTTACCCACAAATGCAGTCATCAGTGTGTTTCTCATTCTAGCCATTTATTAGGCCCAGAGCACTAACTTACACTCTTAGCCAAATTAAAGCAGCATTCGAATTTCCATCCAAATGAATTTGGAAGTTGAAACTTGAATTTGTTGAATGCAAATTTTGTCCACCTTCATCATATCTTGATGTGAGTGGTCCGTTTCCTGCTCATAGAAGCTACCATGCAACGATAATTATTCCTAACAAAATTTATTTTTTCATAATACACTGGTAACATAACTTGTTTCATGTGGAAAGTGTTGCTAAAACCCAGCCCTGCACAGATACGGTGCTTGATTTGCTGTGTATCAGGTTACGGCTCACTCGGTCTGATGACGAGTGTTCTGATGTGTCCCGACGGTCAAACAATCGAGGCGGAGGCCGCACACGGCACGGTGACGAGACACTTCCGCGAGTACGAGAAAGGCCGACCGACCAGCACCAACCCCGTCGCCAGCATCTTTGCATGGACGCGCGGTCTGGAACATCGAGCGAGTTTGGACAGCAATGCGGACTTGACGCGCTATTGCCATGTGATGGAAAAGGCCTGTGTTGATACCATCGATGCCGGTAAAATGACGAAAGATCTTGCTGGATGCATCCACGGTCTCAAGAAGTAAGCCTTTCTCCAGTTCCGTGCTTACTTTGTGTTCGTTCAGTGCTTCAGCTCTGTATTTTATTTATAATCAGGTTCTGTAGTTAAACAGTGGCTACTGAAGCCACAGTTGTTTCTGATGTATATATTTCTCTTGATTTAGAATTGTTGTTGATTTCAAAACATGTTTTTAGCCCGTATTGCATGCACTCAGTGCACAGATGTGAGCCGTTTCTACAGATGTCTAAACATAGCATGGTCTGTATGTCTGTCAGTGTTAGTCTTAACCGTGAGCCCGGCAAAAATGGCTGAACCAATGAAGATGCCATTTTGGTTGTAGACTCAGGTGAGCCCATTGTCGAAAGAATTATACACGTGGGTGCCACCTGGCAAATACTATTGAAATATTTGTGTGCAGCGGTGATGTGAGCTGTCGCTACTGTTACTATAAAAAACTTGTTTATATTTGTGATGTTAAGTTTTCTATAATGTTGACTATGTTACTGATTTATTGCTTTACTGTTGTATGTGGTTTGTGTAATGCAGAAATTTGTCATAATAATAATAATAAAGAAGCTGCTACAGTAATAGTGATGACTAAGCATGGTTCAGTCGTATTTGCCAGGTGGCGCCCATATGTACCCCATCTAACTCATGGTTCCCACAGGAGCCTGTAAGAGTGTCTACAGAGACACAGACTTGTTATTAACTAGCCATCTTTTTTGGTCTGCCTCTTTCGCTTCGGCCAATTTACAGGGCTTACCCACGTGACCAACACTCACAGATCACGACGTTATATCGAGACAAGTAGGAATAGCGTGCATCTCGCACTGTACAGTGCTAGTGATGTGGGTTAACGCTTTATTGAACTTGTGCAGCTGGTCGTATTTTAGTGGATCATGTTTTTGTTGTTGCATTTTAGTCTCAAAGAAGATAAGTTTTTGGACACAAACGCTTTTCTTGAAGCCGTGAAAGAAGAATTTGAGCGTAACTGGAGCAAGTGAGATGGTGTTTGCGGTTAGTTAGTAAGTATTGCCACTATATTGTGATTTTGTGAAGATTTTGGACTGTAGTGTTTGCAACAAAATTGTGCGATTCACAGTCTGTTGGCAGTCAACCGAATTCTTTTGATTTCTGCACAGACGTCATAAACTAGGACGTGACAGATTATGTTGTGAGGAATGTTTCTCATTTGTTATAGGAATGTTGCAGTTTTCCGCCGCTTCACGAGCGATCGTATACATGTTTCTAGGCAACGTCTCTTGCGATCCGTAGCTTATGTTAGTTATATGTGAGGTCCTCTGATGATATAGCTCAACTGCTTTGTGTCCTGATTGTGGTTGTGTAAGTTTTTGGTGTATTGAATCCCCACGGAGAGTTCATAAGCCGCTGTTTCCACCTTGTTTTTACTGTTTGTAATTACTTAGCTGTAGGTGGAATGTGGACAACTTCTGTGCATGCGATGTTGTATCATGCCATTATTTATTTTAATTAAGTTGCAGCCCTTTCAAATAAAGTGCACAGTTTCAAATGAAGTACCTTGTTAACTCTTTTTTTTATTTGTACAATTTATATTTATTCAAGTCTGGATGTTGATTCCTTTTGTGTTTGTGCATTAACCTTGATGATCTGGAACGACAGGGTACTTGGTAAAGATGCGGACGTGTCACATAATTAATTGTGTGAAAGTCATTCATTTACATCTGTTGATATCTCAGTATGCATGTATGATTGAGTACATTTTATGTTGGTTACCGGTACCAGTTGCACTTTGTAAAACTTGATTTAACTAAATTACTTCTGGAAAAAAAGTTGTTAGCTACTCTTACTGTAATTGTAGTAAAATGGTACCACCGATCATGTAGTAAATTGGTACTGTTTACAGTGGACAGAAATTAGTTTTTTGCTGTTATAGTTGCCATATCAAAGTAATTAACTATGGTAGCAACGTAGCACGTCTGAAGTAGTGTCAAAACAATGGGTTGCTTTCAGTTTTGTGACAAATTGTAATGTTTAAATATATGAAAACTAATAAAAAATACTGTTAAACTCTGTCAGCATTCTCATCCATAAACAGCTCACTCATACAGTTTTATCACTATTCTTGATATTCAACCTTACAAATTTTGAACTACCTGGTGCACGTTTTACAGTTGTTAAAATTTAATATTCCACCATTTATTATTAACCTAAAGGTGACGGTGTGATGTGAAGTAATCTCTTTTGGAAGCACTCATAATCTCAATCAGCCAACCAACCAGTTGCCATAAGAGTTAAATTTTCAGCTTAGTTTTAGCACACATTGCAAGAAATACTCTATTGTCCATGTAGAAAATTTGCAGTGTTTTAAAAGTGAAATGTTTGTCACTATACGAGACATAGCATGCTGTGTCAGGTGACATTTGTATATGGAATTAGTCTGCAACTGGACACATGTATGTGGTGTATTGGCTTGTTGCTGTTACTGAAATCTGGTTGATTTGATCCTGTGTACTTTTTATTCATCCCAAAAATCTTCTGTTCCATTTTGTTATAATAAAAAATATTATGTGCAAGTCTGTCTTATGATAGCAGTATATTTGGATTATGCCACAAAACCAGTATGATCGTCCCCATGATGGGGTGATTTGTAACTACTGGTACCGGTCGCCCATACTACTGAACCCATATCTGCTGTCTCCGTGCCATACCCACATATCATACTGTGGCCACGTTTCTTGGACACAGTACAAGTATGTGGAAATTGCTAAGGTACTGCACAGTATGGTCAGTAGTTTTAGCACGTTGTTACCTCGTCAGTAGGGCTGCTGTGGATACCTGGATGGTTACCTAACAGGTACCTGGGTCATAATTTACATGTGTAATTTTTTTACTACCTGCTTCCACCCAGATAGGCCTACCCATTCCATGCCCACATAGAGCCTATGACGTCTCCACAGCAAAGTTGCTACTATAACATGTACCAGTGACAAGGGTGTTCAGCAATAATCTGGATTTATGGTGATTAATAAAATGATGAACAGTCCCGTTTCTAAATGAAAATTCTGTTATTGGCTTCATCAGAAGTCTTGAGTAGTGAGTGACAAAGCATAATGCCGTTACCACCCCATGCTGTGAAAATGCATGTAGTTACAAATTGTAGAAAACATACAGACTTGAACACTGTGTTAACGTCGTTACCCATGGGTAACTAAATACGCCATGAATTACCCAGTTACAGCAGCCCTACTAGTCAGCTTGGCAGGTACAATTTTAGGTAACACTGAAAATAAATCAAAGTAAGTAAATACTGTAGTGACAAACAGAAACAGATAGTGTTGACATTTATTGGCAGTAAATTGATAATAACAATGAGAACAAACACCATAAATTAAATTGAAAGCCCAATGGTTGTCGAGAAGTTACAGTCAATATGTATACACGTACTACGAATAATAACCAACTATTCACTCACATACCAATATTTCTGACTTTCAGATCGATTACGAAAAAATACTTTAGTTCATAAGAATGTTCTTTGGGCTGGGTGGTTTTGGCAGTGGACGTGGTGATCCAGATTTTGGTACCACGTAGGCCTAAAGTGGTGTCAGCATTGAAAACAGCCAAAATTCTCAGACAGGCCCATCTTCGGATCGAAAAGCTGCAGTTTCTCAATGGGAGTTTGAAATGATTTTACTAATGTAGCAACGGAAAATCAACCAAATTAATCTAGAAAGAAATAAACTGAAGCTACCAAAACCTCCACGGCCTTCCATCTACCGTTAATGATTTTACGTTCATTTAATACGCTAAGTCGGGTTTCACATCCCCAGCTAAAACGTATAGGCCATATGATTTCTTTTACTTAAAACCCACCGCTTCAAAAATATCATTAAACTTCGTTCATAATTTTCGCCTTTCGGCAGTCCCGATGTCACGACATAAAATCTACAAGGTGGATGTATCGATGACAACAATGCTGCATCGTGTACGGTACAGGTGATTTCTATCAGTACGGTACTCCAGTCTACTCGAGATACAGCACACAAGTCTCGGCTATTGCAGACGAATCCGCGCGACGTGGTGCATTACGCCCATCACATAAAGCTACACACTCAGTGTTACAAACCGTCGACGGTCGTTGACTAGTCGATCGAAGTCGAATGAAGTTGACAACACTTGAGATGGTCGACGTATCGTGACGAAATGTAGAGTTTTGAGTTTGAAGTTTCACAAGGAAATGTCATTTTCTTTGGAGAGACCGAATTCCCTTAAACATAGCGATGCTAGCATCTAGGATCAGTCCAGTAAAGCCCCTGTACGAAAAAAAACTCTCGATCGGTTCACTATTTTCATAGAACAGCTCGTAACGGTCACAGGGCACAGCTTATACCGCGCTAGCATAGCGTCGCGCGGCTAATAAAACGCAACGTAGTTGAACGTACAGTACTGCTGCTACTACAGGGTGCGCCAATAAAAAACAATCTCTTAGGAAAAAAATTCTGTAATTCAGCAAATATATCACGGATTTCAGCCAATTTTTCAGAATTTATTTGCAAGTATTCACGCAACGTATCTCGAGAATTGTGTTGAAACAACTGATTTCATTCAACAGTTACAGAAATTTAAACTTTAAATTTCAATTTTTCAATTGAATATGCAGTTATGCATTGAATATTTAGGAATAACAAATAAAACTTTGTACAGCTTTTCACCAACAGTTAAAACGTTTCAGTGATGAATATCAGTTACCTACAGCTCACTCAGTATTTAAACAGAGTGTTCAGAACGTCCAACAGCTGCAGCAATACACAATCAGAGTCTGTTGTGAAATGATAAGATTGTCAATGAACTCTTGAAGCAAATTATTCCATATCGTCAACAAAACAGTCTTTCAGCTCGGCGACGTTGGTCAGATTTGGCATGTATCTCTGACAGCGTTCCATCATTGCACCCAATAAATGATAATCCATTGGCATATCAATCTGGTGCATTTTCTGTTATTTTTTCATCACAGTCTCGGTTTAATTAATGTTCCCTTAGAAAAATTACTTTTAAATTCAAGTAGATGTAATTTGTACATAAAACCAGATATTGTAACGAAATCTACTGCAAATGTAAATTCTAAAAGCTGTAAATTTAGTGACAAAATCTATTATAATTACGGAAATAATAAAATTTTCCTAAGGGATTGTTTTTTATTGGCGCACCCTGTATATCATTAACCGTAGTTTCGAATGTTCGAATGGAAAACAAAGTTAAAAATGGTCGTTCAGAGAACACAAACGTTAAGAAGCGTTTTCCACAAAGATAGAAAATAGTTAGCCTGTCGCACTTAGGCTACGAGCATGACGTCTGTCCGTCTGTCTGTAACGTTTGTAGAATGTCACGTGATCACAGTGCAACATAAAGCGGAAAAGGGCACATGACAGTGGCATGGCTTCCTGTATGCGGGAGCCAGCCCTGATCGTAGTATCCGGTGATCCCGAATTCTATACAGGGGTACGGGAAATGTAGTTTTGCACTTCGGCAGCACACAACGGCCTGCATGTCGCACTATCTCAGCATCTGAAGCACATACATGTAGGCTATGCCATTAACACTCGCCGTGAACTGGCGAGAACGTGGTCCAAAAGCCTATAGGCTATTAATGGCCAAATGTGTTGGTTTTATCGACAAACCGACGTGCATTTATAACGAGTGTGTCGGCCCTCGTACAGACGGTACGGAACATACGCTGGCCGCGTCGGTGAGTCAGTTTGAGCTAGACGGGTGAGACACAAGACGGATGCATGTGCATGGTCGACGTAATGATTACGTCAGCGTCACGTCACATATCAACCTAGCGAGCCACGCAGTGACGGACGGTCTGCCGTTGAGCTGACTCAGCAGGGGCGGTTCTAGCATCTCCACTTGGGGAGGGGGGTGC
>Ga0209782_1000299_pt1 | contig 20180 bp, 13 predicted proteins | sample WorMetmaBAHAMAS1_FD_187390 | JGI IMG/M metagenome (GOLD analysis project Ga0209782, IMG submission 187390) | Marine gutless worms symbiont microbial communities from Max Planck institute for Marine Microbiology, Germany - Inanidrilus... | ecosystem: Host-associated > Annelida > Digestive system...
CCGCCGGGCACACAGTCAGAGTCTGCCAGCTGGCGACTTATTAAAACACGGTTTATCTAATTCTATCCTAAAATGAAGAAGGCGGAAAAAACGTCCACATCAGGGTGGAAAAATTGTCCACATATTAGTTAATCTATTCACCCGGAATCTAACAGTTTTCGTCTGCACAATATAAGGGCATGATAAGTCCTTTTTACCCAAGCATATGCGAATGTTAATTTAATTTATTTATCTGCACTCATAGTCTACAAACTCTGAAAATGGCTGCTTCCTTGATTTGTTTAGCCACTTGGCAAACTTTTTGACCAAGCTATATATTTTACTTGAGTTGAGCCAAAGTGACCAATTTTCACGACAAAGACTGGGTAAATTTGCGGAAAATGAACGAAATTTGGACAAATACAACAGAGAAGGTTGAAAGATGAGAACAGAGTTCAAACTAAGATTTCATATCATCTGTACTTGAGTGTAGGCAATTTTAAAGCCTTTAACCATTCAGTATATTAGTATTTCAATTTGTCCATTTTAGTTGACTTTCTCCATCATTTGCATTTTTTGGTAATTGAACAGACTGCTACAGTCTTACAAAAGAACAAATGTAATCACTCAGAAACAATAGTGAAAGGTTTAAATGTATCTCGTCAAAAATGTGTTTGGGCAGATGCTAGCTGGCTGTTAACGTGCTGAGTTGAAGATGGCAAAGCAGCAGTTACAGAATGGTGTGATGTCCGTTAAGTGTTGTGAAGAGAACTCTGTGCCGACTGACAACTCATTCCTCGGATGCAGTTTGTGTAAGCAGCGATACTCGGAACCAAAGATTTTACCTTGCCTGCATACATTTTGTCGTCATTGTCTGGATGCTTCTACTCCTCCTCACAGTCTGTCTGTTATGTGTCCTGCATGCCGCCAACAATCCATCGTTCCACCAGAAGGTGTTTCGGGGCTGCAGGACAGTGGTTTTGTGTTGAGGTTAATGGAATTTGTTGAATGTTGTCAGAAATGCTCAGAATGCATTGCTTCACTGCCAGCAACATGTGCAGATCACAGCTGTGCTGGTGAACAAGATTTGATGGTTATACCACTGGTTAGTTGCTTACTCTTTGCTACATTAAAGCTGTTTGTTACAATGATAAAATTATTGTTTCTTACCATTTTGGTTATCTACAAGTATACATTCATTCCATGCTAAGATTTAATAATAATTTGTTTCTGTCCCAGTAATTCTTAACTAGTTTTTTTTCAGGGAGTCCTTTGGAGAACATTGACCATAAAGAATGGGCTTATTAGTCAGAACTGAAAGTTAATAAAATTCGGTCGAAATTTTGGTGTTGTTTCTAATAATGGTGTTTGTCTGGAGGTAAGAGGGGAGATTATTAGAACTGTTCTGTGTGTTGTATTGTATACGACAGTTTTGCACATTGCACAATCATAAGCACACTTAGATGAGCAGTTTTTACAGTTCTCTGGATTGGGTTTTGTCACACTGAGTGCATTTCACTGTGCATGGCCTAGATTTATTTGTGTTTATCTTGTGTATTTTGTGTTTTTGTTTTTCATACTGCATATATATTGTGTTATTGTCAGCACAGTGGGGTGGACCTAGTGGGATTGAAGCCTAGTCCTTAGGACTCTCTTCCTTCAGTGCTATGACACTGTTGGTTTGGTCTTTTGACCCGTAAAACCCGTCCCCGATATGACTTGTGATGTGTTTGGTGGGACATTAAACCTTGTTCAATTCAATTCTGATCACTTTACACACTTCTGTGCACAAAATTTTCTCCATAGCTTTTAGATATGCAGCAAATATGCTGCTTGTGCAGAGAAGTAAGTAGATAAATTGTGTGTTTAACGTTGCTCAACTTGCTTTCCTTGATCAAGCTGAATTAACAATTAGGCTTGTAGTACAAGAGGGCCTAGCAGTGGCTAGTATAGCGCGAGATGTTGTTCAGATTACCCCTCCCTGCAACCACAATGTGCGGTAAATTCGGATCGGAATTTGAAACCTAAATTAACTATAATGCGCCAATGCACTTCCGTCGCCGTCACAGAGAGACGGACACTGACATCGTAGCATAAGTGCGAGATGTATATATTACAACGTACATCTCGTGCTAAAAATGGTACTAGCATTGGTCACTCAGTGTAAAGACAGCAGCACTTTTCTGTTAGGATTATGGTGGTTGATGAAGAAAGTATGAGAGTATGAGGCCAGGCTACTGTTAGTGTTCTGTGTTCATTCAGTGATTTGCCGCTGATGGATGCTTGGGTGTGAGGAAGGATATCCGTGCTATAGAAATCTCATTTCACTAAGCCCCAGAGATCTTCAACAGTTGGAGAAGGAGGACTCGAGGGGAACCACCTAACCCAGATTCAGGCGGAAAAATAGTTGTTAAATAGAAGTAACAGTAGTAGTAATTGCTGTAGTTAAATTTGTCTAAAATAGCTGCTTTGTAGTTTTTGACGGAACTTGCTGTACGTATGCATGCAGGTGTGTCGAAGTCACAGTGGCGAAGTGCTGACAGAATTGTGCCACGACTGTGAGACGATATTTTGCGGATTCTGTTCTGAACATGGCGAGCATCAAACAGAGCGACTAACGGGCACAGCAGTCGGCAAACAGCGCGATGACTTATTTGAGCTGTTGCACACCGTCACTGAGCCCGTCGCAAAAGTCCTGCAGTCTCTGACTGCTGTACAAGCTGTTATCAGACAGCTTGATGAAAACCATGCGAGTTCACGACGTGAAGTGGATCGGATTTTTGACAACCTGCTTGCTGTTGTTGAACGCCAGCGTCAGTTGGCATTGTCAGAACTTGACCATGCTTTCCAGACCAAGGACACTGTACTTCAGCAGCAGGTAAGTATCTGATAATCTCTCTAGACTAGTGCATTCTGCTGAGCTGTGTGGTACTGATTATTTTATTCACAAAGGTGTGTGAGGTGCATGACCTTAAATAAAAGGTTATCAAACGTAACTTGATTTGATAGGCCATTACCATATATCACTTTCTGTCAGAGGTCTGTAGTAACGGCATTGTTATGTTCCACCATATCTGAGATATTTCCACCTTTATCTGTTACCATGAGGAATTCTTTATTTTTACCGCACGACGCTATGCTAGCACAGTATATGTTGTCATCATGTATCTGTCTGTCTGTCAGTCACCCTCCGGTATTGTATCAAAATGGCTAAACATAGGATCATGCAAATAATGCCACATGATAGCTCAGGGACTCACGGCAAAGTTCGAACAGGTTCACCCCCTGCAGGTGTGCCAGATGCAGGTGGGGTAGGTTACCCCATTGATTTATGTGCTAATAATGGACATCTGTCAGTCTGTGTAGCAATTTACTATCAACTGGCACTTGTGCAGCACAATATGGTTGATTTTGCATGAGGCAGCATCGCGCGGTCCATCGGCATTAGCAGAAATGCGTGTCGATACAGCTGTTAAAATTTTTGGTCATGTACATTTCTTGATTCGAGCATGTGGATATACCTTAACTCATCGTCATCATCGTCATTAGGTGATTTATAGTGCATCGACTACAATAGTATAGGCTGCCAATGCATTACTGTGTCATACAGTTAGAATGCTAATATGTTAATACATATACCAAAATATGCAGTTTAGGTTTCAAACAGCTGAAATTACCTTTAGAGTGGTACTAAAAACTAAAAAGTCACCAATAATGGTGGCATTTGATAGGTTGTTTCGATCTGCATGCTGTCCTGATGATGTGTAAGTATTAAGTTGTAACTGTGTTTATTTTGTATTATTTTGGAGGACAGTGGTTTTGACAAATTATAGCAAATATTCTTAGTTTAATAGCATAATATATTTTATAGGGGCCTAACTAGAGCACCACAACCGATGTACTAGCTTAATTGATTACTCTTGGCATAAATTTAAAGAGGTTATGTGATGTGAACATCCCTTTTGGGGGTAATCTGTGCATCGTATAGTATTTACCATGATTTGTTTGATGCTGACCACACCTGTGCTGGGGTGCTTTGTCATCTGTAATCTTGGATTTGCTGTGATCAGCCTATGTGCCAAATTTTTAAGCCTGTCTCCACCAGATACGAAGATATGAAAGATGTAGCGAATGGAACGAACTGGGTGGATCATAGTATTTAGGGCTTGTTCATGGTCGTTAGAATGTAGCATCTAGCAACATGTGCAATTTTGCATAATAGTTTATCCTACCAAAGTTACTGTTCCTTGTCTTGCGCTATTTCCGAGTGTTAGTGACTGGTGCGATTAATCATCATTAGTCACCATTTTGACTTGCCATTACTCCCAGCTGTATTTGGCATTAGCATTAGAGACGACCAAACTGGAATTCTTTCGCATCATAATACTAGACATTTTGTACTGTTGTGCAGCATTGTCTGCTTGATAATTTTTTTCGGCCATTTTTATACGGTACCAGCTTGTGACAGACAGACTGACCGATGGATAGATTCAGGGGACCGTGTATCTTATGACGATCTGTTATGCCGTTGTTATTCTGCGTAGTAAATGTAAAGGGCATATAGCAGTTTACAACCAGCCTCGCCATTCTGCCTGCTTGCTTACACTGTGATGTTAATTCTAGGTGCAGGAGCTGAGTCAGTTGCTAGTCGCAATGACGGCCTGCTGTCAGTTCACTAGACGGTCAGTAGACGTGCCTGCAACTGGTGCTCAGCAAGTCTTGATTGCAAGGAAAGAGTTAAATGATCGACTCGCGGGCTTGAGTTCCATGCCACACATTCCAGCTGCGGAGAACGACTGTCTCAAATTTGTTATGTCTCCGGAGGAACTGGAGGCATTTGAGACGCTGGTTGGAGAACTAGGAGACATTGCAACTGGTGGAGCAGCGGCTGTTGAGACGACGGTAGTGGGAGATGGACTGAAAGAATGCTGGTCTAATCAACCATCGACGGTTACCGTTACTCCTCGTGATCACAATGGCAAAGTTGTGAAGGTTTGTTTTCAGATTATTCGATACAGCGATGAGAGCTGTGACTAAAGAGCAGTTTTCTTATGGTGATTCATTTAACATTGTGATCCACGAACATAAGATACAGTCTGTTATCATTTTTTTAATTTATTGCTGTGAATGAGTGTAGAGTAGATGACTGTTGTTTGTAGTTGAGACGTAAAAATTATTTATTATTTGTTCATTTCAGAATCTATATTGTAATTTAGTACTGTTCACTTTAGAAAACAGGTTGAATACTTGATTTACGTTCGTTTTGTTTGCATGTAACAATTTTTGTTCTTGTCAAAATATGTAAAATAAAGTTTCATTGTTGCTTGCTTCAGATTACACATTCCGCTCTATCAGCTACAATCACCCCAGCTTCTAAGAATTCCACCAAGAGTGTTCCATCTACTCAAGTAGCATTTGTAAATGAAGTGAGCAGCAATGCAGATGGTTCCTACGAACTGACGTATGTCGTTCGCCAGCCCGGTGTGTTTATGCTTGACGTGTGCCTCAATTCTCGCTCGGTTCACGGATCACCGTTCCGCGTGCGTGCCCACCGCGAGGTGAAAGGATCGACTGAAATAGTCCAGCGTCGGAGCAGAATTAAATCATCGTCCACCAGTGGTGGTGGGTCATCATATGGCGGTTCTGGTTCCTTGGGTGTAAAGCGACCAGATGGTACACAGTCACACGGTTCACAGCAACAGATTAGCTCTGTAGACGATGACTTGATGCTCAGAATTGGGTCACAGGGTCGTAATAAGGGACAGTTCATGAATCCACAGGTAATCGGCACACCGTCTGTTAGTTATGTATTCAATACAGTGCATATTCTTCTGTGAAGATGGCTTATTTTTAGACTGTGGACAGTAGTCGTCCATTTGCGTGATGTGGTGGCTTTGCAGTAAGGTGTATGCAGTGTGTGCACTATGTGAACAATGACCAATGTCGACCCACAGTTCAGCCTGGTTGTATGTTTTTTGTTATATTAGACAGTGCTGCTGTTATAAAAGTGATTTCTTGAACAAGCAAGATGGTGTTCTCTACATTCTGTGATAGCTGGCAGCATAACCATGACAGTGGACCTGGTTGTAGCTCTCTGCTATTTAGGCCACTTTAAAAAATTACGCATAATAATAATACACAATACACAATGCGTATGCTGTTGAAATCAAGGATTACATTGGCTGGACACATCACTTGGCCCAAATCACTGTGGTCTGGGATAGCAGACCAGCAGGATGATTTACGAGCTAACATGGCATCTGCAGATATCTCGATACTTAACGAAGCTAGAAACCTAACCAGTTATATCGACATGCATACTCACTCTGGCAGCAACCCTATGACCTTGACAGGGTTCAACTGGTCCTGAAAAGTCCTGATTTTTGGAGATGGAAGAATCAGGACCTGAAAAGTTATGAAATTGGGCATTAGTCCTGCCATAGTGCTGATATTTGATCACAGAGGTGCTGAAAAATCAATTAGGCTAGTAATCGGTTGTGGTGCTCTAGTTAGGCCCCTATGAAGTAAATTATGCTATTAAACTAAGAACATTTGCTACAGTTTGTCTTTCTTTGTTGCAGGGGCCCAGTCAACACTTTATGGGAGCACCTATCTATGATTAGTAATGTTTATCTATGGCAGTTGGCATGTAGTTTCGCAATGTCTTGTTTTGGTATCAAATTCATAGGTAGACCCCCGAAATGATGTAAAAGTAGGTGCTGATTGTTTGGTATATTAGGTCCTAAAAAGTCCAGAATTTTCATTCTGAGATTTGAGTAGAGACCCTGCCTTGAACTTGATTTTAGGGTCAATGCATGCCAAGGTCTTGGCGTATGTGTACCAAGTTTGGTGTTGATAGCTCAAGTCATTTTTCTTTTATAGTGCAGACATGCATACACAGACACTCAGTCACAGATTCACTGATCACCCAACCTTGGTGTAGGTAATGAACTAATCCTGGTTAGCATGTGGAAGGCTATACAGAAAAGGAAAGGGGTACAATAGAAAGTCTAATTAAATACTCCACCAGTTAAGTCTGTATTACATGTACTTTTACAGCACACACCATCTAATTGCAGAATCCTAGTAATTGTTAAGATAGTGTCACACAATATCTACTAAGCAGCGATTCTGTTTATAGTGGTAAATAGTGCTTTTGCTCTGCTCTGCGTGTACTTTCTTTGGCCATCTTCTGTATCTTTCACACAGCAACAGGAAGGCTGTCACGGCTGCTGCATTGGTTCATTAGCTTATCGAAATAAGGACACTTATCGCGCAACTTAAGTACTGGTATCTGTTATCTCTGTGCTGTAATGTAACATAACATACTGTTGTGACGCAGGGTGTGGCATTCTGTCAGCTAACAACGACGAGCAGCGCCGACTCTGTGCCGGTTGTTCATCGGCGATTGCTTATTGCCGACAGCAACAGCCAGTGTGTGCAGGTGTTCAGTGCCACGACTGGAGAGTGCCTGCTGAAGTTTGGCGTCAGAGGCCGTCAGGCAAGCCAACTCCAGCGCCCTACCGGCGTCGCAGTCACTTCGAATGGCAACTACCTAGTTGCTGATTATGACAATAAATGGGTCGGAGTCTTCTCGCCGGAGGGAAAGTACATCAATCGGTCAGATTTGTTGCTATCGTTGTAATTGTTTTAGCAGCTTTTACTTGTTTTTATTTGCGTGGTGATAATTGCACTGTTGTCAACAAAACATGGACACTGTAGAATATGAATATGTTACAGTTTAGTTGTTTTTTGTGCTAAATCGATTTTATGATAATATACACTGTTTATCAAAAAAACAACACTGATGTAGCACACTATAACTTCAGTGCACATCAACAGATTTTGGTAATTTTTGGCAGAGATGTTGCTAAGAAAGTATACTATCGAATGATGATTTGTTATCCCATTTCCCTGAACTAATGTCTCTGGACTACTTTGGGAAACATCAACCCTGGAAATTATGTCTCTTTAGTCCTGCTGTATACCGAAAATGACACTGCTTTGGCTTGCTATATCTTCAACACATATCAACCAATTTTAGTCATTTTTTGCAGGTAATATCTATGTAATTTGTAATGTCATAAGTTTATTTAATTTGTTATGTCTATTTACTACAAAATACTTCCTTAATTTGGTGCAAGATTACTAAGATGGAATGACATATTTTTGACACGATATTTTCTGTGGAAAATAATGTTCATTCTGTTTAAAAAGTTATTAGAGTTAAAACGCTACAATGTTAAGCTGTTAGTCGGACAGTTTCCCCGCAAATGCTTGAATGTAGGCAGCATCTGCAAGTTGTTGCAAAAGCTACGGGTTACTGGGTCGGTTCTTTGTCATCCCTGGCAGTTGCAGACAACACAGAGCCCACACAGCTGATAACATTGCACTTGTAGACGAACTGGTGTTAAACAAAATAGCTAGATAAATAATATTTTCACACTGTACTTAATAGCATGACTTGTCTACAAAAAAAGTTATCAAAATCGGTTGATGAGTGTCGAAGATATCGCAAGCCAAAGCAGTGTCTTTGAGACACGGTATTACTGAAAAGACAATTTCTGGGGTTTATGTTTCCCCATGTAGTGCAGAGACATTAGTTAGGAGAGGTGGAATAACAAATAACCATATGATAGCATACTCTTTCAGCAACATTTCTGCCAAAAATTATCGAAATCAGTTGATATGCATAAGTTATAGTGTGTAACATCAGTGTCGTTTTTTGGAGACATTGTCGAGTGTTAGCTCAGTTTACACATATCTCTTAATATCATGCAGACTCATTCCCAAGTGAACAAGACTGCTCAAAGTAATTTGAGAACAGGCCATCCACCCCCCAGTCATTTTTGCACAATGCACAGTCATTACTGACAGACAAACAGATGGACCAACAGACAGAATGAACGTAAAAATTGAATTGTGCCAGCATGCCGCTTTCGCTTTATCTTGAGAGAGCAACGTATATATAACTTATGACATACAGTACAATGTTGAGGAAATCTGTAATTGGAGTTTCAGACTTCAGAGACATCTCATATTTATCACATAAGCTTAGAGTTAGATCCATATTTCTTCGCAGGTTTATGCTTTTTTTTGTTTTGACATTCAGTAGTGATTTCTTCACTCAGGAGATGATGGATCAAGAACAAGCCAGTGGGTTATGTGCTTTGCTAGTGTCAGTGTGCTATGACACTTTCAGTACTTTTCATTGGTCAGCCAGAAGTGTACTTAACCTGTTAAAGCCTGTCCTAAAAAGAATGTCAGTTGAACGAAAATTACATGTTTTTTGCTCGGTTTTGGTCCCTATACAGGTAGACGTAAATAAGTTTAGCTGGTAATCACAAAATTTATGTCTTGTGGTGAGAAAATAACCAATGCCACTTAATCACTTGGTCGTGCATTTACTTGTGTGCTGTGTTGTTTAGAATCGGCACTGGCAAACTGCTCGGTCCCAAGGGTGTCTGCTGCGATCCAAATGGCCGGATTATCATTGTTGACAATCGTGGCAGTGCTGTGTACGTTTTCCAGTCAAATGGGCGTATTATTCACAAGTTTGGATCACGCGGTTCTGGTGACCCTAGGCATCTGGCTGGTCCACATTTCTGTGCTGTGACACCATCGGGACGAGATGTGGTCATTACCGATTTTCACAATCATTGTGTCAAGGTATTGTGCCTTCCTGTAGCACTATTATTTAAGCAGATATACCTGTATTCAAAATTTGTTTTTACTTTAACTTATTTTTAATTATTTTTAGTATTATTGATTGACTGTATGCAATATGATCTGTGCATTGGGTGACTTTATCTTTCCATTTTAGACCAAAGTCTAAACTGGACCTAAAATTTGGTTTTAGACTATAGCTCAGATTAAGTTTGGTTTTAGACTTAGTTTAAAACTGAGTTCTAGACCGAGTTTAAACCATCACGGAAAACTAAAGTGAGTTCGATTTTAGACCGTAGTTAAAGACAAGAGTTTGCGCAGCTACCCATCTTAATGCATTATGCACATTTGGTGTAAAAATGGATTGTTCAGATCAACTGTGGTTTAAAACTAATTTTATTACTGAACTTTTTCTCAAGTGCGCTTTTTTCGATGAAAGTTAAAACCGAATGCGTTGTCACTTTACTTTTTCATGTTAATTGGCTTTTAGACAGAACTAAGTTTATTTTTTAGTTTGTTTAACTTAGTTTCAGTGGAAATATAATGTTACACGTTATTGTTAATGTATGAGTCTGTTATTAGTATTCATCGCTGGAACTGCAAGCAATGTAGTAAATGTGGGCTTCTGATGTCTTAACACAGCTTGCTCTGTCTGTCTGTGTGTTGGTCCTGACCGTATGCCCTGCAGAAATGGCTGAATTATCAAGATGCTGTGGTCGCGGAGACCTGCATGGACCCAATTAACTATTGTATTAGATGGGGCTCCATTTGGGCAACACATGGCGAATGCAATTGAATGATCCTTGCTTTCATCAGCGCGGGCTATTTCTACCGTTACTGTAACAACTTGTTAAAAAATTAATTTTCATTCATTTAAAGGGTTTTAAAAAGACAAATGACATTTTAGTATTTGCTCAAGTTGAAAATGAGTAGGCCAGATGTAGCAAATTATGTTAAAATTCTAGTCACAAAAGAGTAAACTGAACATAACATTGAGAGTGATTCTTTGATTCTTTGTGCACTACGTAGAGCCACTGTGTAGCGGAAGTTAAAATAATGACTTCATCTGTGCCTTATTTTGACTCTTACCAAAGAATTTTATATTGTTTAGACCTGCTGCTTATGTTACTAAATTCATTACCATCATCTGCCTGAAGGCGACTGCGACAGTTTTCGGTTCTTTCGGTTAAAATTAAAAGCACAACAGTGCACAGGCGTGATCATTAACTTATGGAAAAAGCGATATCAGAATATCAAACATTTATCGCAGTTCTTGCCCCACATCATGGCAATGAAACATCTGGGATAGATATGGAACCGTGAAATTATGTCATGGTCAGTCACTCTGTGGTGACATTGGTAACATCCGGAAAACTTCACATTTATAGCAGGCTTGTCCAAGTTTTTGTACCGGACGGTAAACCGTGTTGAAAGTGTCGTGAGTTTAATATATTTTTGTAATGTGTTACTGTTATCAGTATACTGTTTCATCATGCAGGTATTTGATATCGAGTCCGGTTCGTTGAAGTTCACATTTGGTTCGGCCGGTGAAGGCAATGGCCAGTTCGGTGCACCAACTGGAGTGGCTGTTGACAAGCAAGGCAATATACTTGTTGCTGACTGGGGTAACTCACGAATACAGGTCAGTCACACAGTTTGTGATTTTTCGTTGCTTCCCATGATGTGTGTTAATGAGGTTTTGTTGCCGATAAATTTCTGTGCATCTTTGCCTCTGCAGTGGTCATGCCCAGCTGAACATAAAAACATACTTCGGTCGTTGTACAACAGTTACTTTCTGATAACATTTTGCATCATCTTTGCAATTGAAATGCAGTTGTCGTTGAAAAAAATTAGTCATTAACTTATTGAAAACAAGATCTGTTTACGTTGTAGACACCATAATATATTGAACCATGCCACGATGCATTTAAGATATTATATCGTGTTGATTGATATAGCTAAATATGTCATGCTTGTTGAACTATGAAGCTCAGCTTTTCCAGTAAAGTATATAATTCTGTATAATTATAATTATTATCATGAATAATAATAATAATAATAATAATAATCTCAGTGCCAATGATTTTGTAATTGTGATTATGGTAGAAAGCTCACATGGATCATTTGATGAATGTTGACTCAGTACTAGGTGGCCATCCACACACTACATTGTTATTTTATTACCTGCCCCAGAATCTTATACCCCTTTGTTGAAATGTGTACATTTAAGTTGCTATAGCTATTACAGTAAGGTATGCTGCCCAAAATTGATGGTTATTGTGTAAACACAACTGTTTATATATGACGGCAATTGATCCTCGTATTTTATCAACCACAGTCACAACACATTGCCATGCGACTGTTGTGACTGGCATGGTGATGTTAGCTGCCATTTGCTTCTGTTTGACAACTGAACTGTACGGCACTCAGCATGACCATATCATGTCAAGTGAATATTTATCCTTGGGAGGGATGGGTGCAAAGTATTGTGATGAGTATGTCTGTTCGTTTGTCTGTCTGCTCGCATGACTCGAAAACCACACGGTGAAACTTCACCAAATTTTGTATTTTGCCTGCGGCCACAGCTCAGTCCTCCTCTGGCAGTGTTGCAATACATTTTAATATGTACAGTTTTGTGGATGACGTTGTTTTTTTTAGCGTGGGGCCAATGGTCCAGAATCAAGCACGTTATATTTCAAGGAAAGTTCCCCAGGTGGCAGCACCAGTTGGACATCAGACAACTAGTGTTTGGTTGAGTTCATCAGAAGCCTTCTGTTTACGATTGCCTTGTTCGTTATGTCGTAATTCAGGTTATGTTGAAGGCAGTGATGCTGAATCTGTTTGCTGTAGGTGTTTGACGCTGAGGGTTCATTCCTGTCATTTGTCAACACGTCGGCTGACCCTCTCTATGGCCCTCAAGGCCTCGCTGTTACTGATGACGGCAACGTCATTGTGGCAGACTCCGGCAACCACTGCTTCAAAATATACAAGCACCTGCTCCAGTGATGTCACAGTCGTCATAGTAACCAGATCGCTGAGTTTTCAAGTGTGATGTCTTTTTACTGGCTGTTGCAAGACGTTACAGCATTATTTTTAGTTTTGTCGTTATGGTTGAAGATGTGTTTTTCGTCACAAAAAAGTGCCAGTTTTTATCACGCTTCAGCATAGCATAGTTATGCAGAATGCAATACTGATGTGGTATTTCTGTCAATCCATCCGCCTGTAATATGCTGATATTGTGTCAAAACAACCGAGCTGTCATTGTCTGTATCCCTTGCAAATGACTTCATGTAACTGACAAAAACACAGAGTTGATCACAGTGTAAACTACATAAATTGGTCCAACTGTTTTTAGAAATAGTAATTTTTTTAACTTTCAAGACCTGGATTTTGGAAATTGCAAAATTTCATTGGCTGAGGAGGCCGAGATGCATCATCTTGCAAAGTATCATCAAAATCAGCCAATCAATTGCGGAGTTATTGTGATTTTCCAATTTGCAAGATGGTAGCCATCCGCCATTATGTATTTGGTTTTGATTAGGGTGTAGTTGGATCACACGCAAACAGTACTTGGTGGTCTATATCACTGTGTAAAATGTGGTTGCAATTGATAAAGTAGTTTCGATAATATGAAAGTTTTAATATTTTGTTTGTTTGGCTGGAAAATGCCTGTTCATGCCCACAAAATTGGACTGTTGGGGGATTTGACCTCCTAAATGGGGTAGAATATCAATGAAACCCCCAAAAGGCTCATCCTTGTGCAAGTCTACATTATTTAAGCCATCAAGCGTGAAAATCAATCCTGTTGGTGAGTTGTCCAAAAAGGGGTAAAAGTCAAAAAAGTATTTGTCATATTTCACCTATTTGCCAAGAAGCCCCGCATTGACAGATTTGCACCAAATACTGCACGGCAGTAGGGGGTCACTGACATAGTAACCTGTGACAAATTTTTTGGCAATCGGTTAACAGGCGTGGATTTTGTAGGGGACAAAAATGGGCAATTCCCATTTACTAACATGTCACTGTTAACACGGGGCTGGCGCGACTATGCAGCCCGTGATATTTTGGCCTTTTGATATATATTGGCCACTCAGGCTCACTTAGCCTTTTAGCAGGTCAGCAAATGAGTACTAGGCACAGGGCTCTGTGGCTGAGAGTAAAGGCAGGTATAGCGTATTTCACTTGTGGATAAATGTCTGGGTGGCAGGTAAAACTGTGATTGCAGGTAGAACTACATTCCCTTATTAGCACGTGCCACACCTGATCACTTTACAGATGAATCGCGATAACGTGGTATACAGCAAATCTGTGTGTACTTTACTTACAGCAAGGAATCTATTGCCTATTAAGCAGCAGTGTATCCAGTGACCTTGAGTGACCCTGAAAGTAATTACCTATCATTATAGGTCTTTTTTGATGTAGATTTCACACAGTTTTGCTGTTAAGCGCTGTGGCCAACGCACGATCTGTTTGCTGTGGCTAAGTTTCTTGATGGTGATAAAATTCGCGGCAGCATGAGAAATTTAACATGCTAATTGCAACTGTTTGTGAGTTACTGGTACTAGTCGGATGAAAAGTGAAGAGTTGTCCAGGTGCCATAAATGTCATTTGTTATTTTAGTCTGCATTTTTTTCTTGAAAGTAAATCCCAGTTATGGACCTGTTAGGGTAGTTCAGCATCAGTTATGGGCCATACATCGAATGTGGTGATCTGTTGCTTTCATTGTCGTCTTGAAACGAAATGCAAAAGCGTGTTGTGTATATTGATTGAAATGCTCATCATGTTGATGTTTTCTGTCTAGTCATAATGCCTAAGTCAGTAGATGCCATGATTGTTGTGTAGCTTGTCACTGTGTCGTAAACTCTTCAATATTTGACACTTATGAATCAGTGTTGTCCTAGTCCTGTCAGTGTACTACTATGCTCTCATTGCGATGTATATATTCCTGTGGAGCTTTTAATATTTATTTGTTTTTGTAGCATGAATACTCCGGAAGTACGTAAGTAGATAACGAAATGATTTAGAGTCGAGCAGCTTTACGGCGTTGTTGCTGTTATATTTCCTTGTGATATGTACTATTTTGTTACTATTTATATTGCCATAACATATTACACGATGTTAAGTTTTTATGGTCTTATAAAATTTATGCGTGAACACCGAGGATTGTAGACAGTTACTATTGTTTAGTTGTACATGTATTCAGTCAGTCAACTCATGGTTTTTAAAGTGTGAATATATTGGAATTCCATGTAATTGTTCCGCGCAGAGATAGCTGCACTTTGTCATGCACACTGTGTTACTTCTGCATTTATTAGTAATAATGTCCAGAAATTTCAAGACGGTTGCCTCCATTTTGTATCACTTACTTTTGGCTTAAAAACATGCCAATTAATTGCCTTTGGCATGGAATTTGAAAACTTATTTCACTTGGACTTCTGTGTCTACTAATGAGTCCTTTTGCTTCTAGTAAGTTACTTCCTTTTTCTGTTGCTTATATTTACCTTTGTTACTTACTTCTCCTTTAATTTTTCCGCTCAGTCTCCAGGCTGGATATCGTAGCAGGTGACTAAACCTGGGTATATATAAATTGTCTCAGTTTGGTGGTATTTTATGTTGTAGATTTTTGTGTTTCATGATTTGTATTTCTTCGATTTACTATTTATATATTTAGTTTTGTGTTAGCCTGGCTTTATTGTGTTGTTATGGTTTTTTTTCTCCTGGCTTTAATTTTGATTTTCTCAGTACTAGCCAAGAGATTGGCTGGGAAGAGCGTCTCCAATATGACATATTTGGTGTCGAGTGGTACGTTAAACCTTAATCAATCTATCAATGACTCGGGTGTTTCAGATTTCCTGTTCTTAATATTTATATATTTGTCAACATTTGTTAAAGGTAGACTCCTGTGTTTTGGACATGCTGAACATAAAGATTAAACCAATGCAATCCTACATTGTACAACAATGGAGATGGAACAAACAAAATATGAGGCCAGAAGCAGCTCTAGTGGATGGACATTAAGGGTTATAAGGAAGTTGTTGGTCTCTCCTGAGAGTATGCAAGGTTTGGAACAAGTGAAGGGAGGAAATTAAAACGAAATCAACCTAATGTTGGTTTACTTGTAAATGGCCATTAAACCGGTGCATATGTTATTACCAGTAATTAGTGCCATGTGTGTATTTGTGTGAATTTTCTACTTTCTGCAATAATCAGTCATAAATGTTTTACAGTATTGCACGATCATTTTCAGCTATCCACTTATCTCTGCTTACAGTATTGTGCGATTTATGCCAAGTATTCAGTCTACATTTAGAAAGTATATCCAAGTCATTAGACATAAAAAATCGTTAATTACTGTTTTACATGTCACGTTTCATTGTTCTTTTTATACCAGCATTTTTTACCGCGCAATGCTATGCTAGCGTGGTATATGCCATCATCGTGCGTCTATCTGTCTGTGTGTGTATCTGTCACACTCCGGTATTGTATCAAAACGGCTAAACATAGGATCATGCAAATAATGCCACACAATAGCCCAGGGACTCTTTAGTTTTCTGACATCAAAGATCATGGTGACATTCGAACAAGGTCATCCCATATGGGGTGACAAATGCAGGTGGGGTGGGTTAAAATTGACCACTTTTGACAAATAACTCGCTATAACTCAAAAACGGTACAAGATAAGACACAGTTTCTATTAGTCAGATAGGAAGTATGCACTCTATCGAATGGTTATGTTGCTGATGACTTTGGGTGACCCCTAACCTCCCAAACCACCCGAATTTTTGTATTTTTTGTCGCCTTTCATATCTTCTTAATGGGTGAACGTAGAGATATCAAATTTCATTCATACACAATTTGACCATGGCTAGTCCCAGCCAACCGACGACAAACAGTCCCTGAAAGGGGCGTGGTTATGTTCACATGACCCAGTTAAATTCTCAGTCCCCTCTAAAATATCTCCAGAATGGCTAAAGCTAGAGACTTCAAATTTTGTACACTGGTTTGCCAGGCATAGTCATGGTCACGTGACATCTTTAAATTTTGGGAAATAAGCGATATTATCTTGGAAACAGTGCAAGATAGAGACACAGTTACAATAGAAGACAAATGGGAAATCATGTATGGCCTATCGAATGGCATGGTTGCCAATGATATCGAGTGAGTTTGAAGGTCACTTTTGCTGTTTTAAACCTCTGTAATACCTATAACTTATAAATAATGCACGATTCAACTATGATATGTTTACACGTAAATTACAAAGCACACATGGCTTGTGATTTAAGCGTAATTGTCAAAAATGAATGAGTTCTCAAGGTCACAGACAGTCACGTTCACTTCAAAACTGGTAGTATCTCAAAAATTGTGTTAGAAACAAGATAACAACAGGCCACTAACAGGAAGTTATATGGCCTATCTAAAAGCACCAACTGCGATGACCTTAGGTGTATATACTTCAAGGTCATTTATCGATTGCAATCTTTTTCAAATGGGATGATTCGTAGCTGCAAAATTTCTACTGACAAGCGCGTCACACGGTCCCTCTGCAATAGCACAGTTTGTGTTATAATTATACAAAATTTTGTCAAAGTACATGCAGATATTGAAAATTCCAACAAGAAGCCCTTATATGAAAAGCAGCAGCAGCAGCAACAAATTTTTTTCTTTTGTGAGTTGATTAATCTGAATAGATACATTGACCTATAAATAGCTTGCTTCCAAGCTGTACCCAGTTGTCAGTTGTCGGAAATCATCCTAACGTTAAATGCAGATTTATATTTTGTATTTCTAGTTATCTTATTTCTGAAATGTTGCGCATTAGGCATGTGAGGATAATAGGTAAGATTTTAGGTAACATTTCAAAATGCATTATCTTTCATATTTTTAACATTCTTGTTATTTGAATGTTTTTTTACCCAAGTTGGATCATGCAGGAGTTCAAACAGGCAGACTGATTTTATTCTGTATGATGCCAACGCAAACAAGTAGTCATTTAAGTGATCTCAGTAGATTTACATTTACCATGAAAACTTAGCGTGTTTTTGCTTCTTTTCCTGCTATGCTTCTTTATGCTGTCATGTTGTCATCTTATTGTCGGCACGTATTGTATGTTGTGAACTTCTGAAGTCCGTGAACCAGTATCAGCTTAGAATTCTGCTCCTTTAATGTTTCCATTATTGTAAACAGTTTGACAACAGTGCCATTATATACTGCACACTTGTACTGATCAGTTGTATCCCTAAAATGCACGAGAATAAACACCGATCAACAAAGTGAGAAAATTGTCAGGTATTAGGACTTGGTTGACGGGTTTCTGTGCTTGTGTTTTACACTGAAATTATTCCACCACACTTGCATAATCCTGATCTGCCTATTGACAGACATGCTTTGATGCTGGTTGCTTATGATTAAAATTATGTTACTAAGTGGTGGTATAATTTTGATACCTTTGTAAATTGTCAATCCTCTGTTTTCACATTTGTGGACAGCAATAACATTTGATAAGTAATTTCAAAACTATATCTTGTAAATATTACTAACAGTCCTACGGTGCCACACACATATTGTTTGGCAGTTAGACGTAATTTACTTGAGTGTAATTTATAAAAAAAAATAAGTCAAAATGTGTAACTAAAGAATAGACTATTTACAAATTTATAAATAAACAATTAGTTTTTCTGTTAAGAGGTTCCTATTTTTAGCATTTGTTAATACCAGCACTGGCATATTTTAGAGGTGCAGTGCTCAACCCGATTACGCTAAAAAAAATTACTGACAAATCACTGATAAATTTATAGTCGCAAAAGTCATGTTCAGCGACCAGTATGAGTTAACTATGATACATGAATCAAAGAACACAGTCCCCCTTTCTAAGCTCAACAGGCTTGTTTGGCACCATAAATGTGAGGTACAGCCACAAAATAAAAATGCATGGCAAAGCCCAGCATGACTCGCCCATTCTTGAGCTGTTGGCGCCACCTGGTAATTACAACTGAATGCTTCCAGTCTGAAACGATATCGTTGCCAAATTTTATATTGATGTTATCTGTCATTGTGACGATATGATTAGTGCTCTGCTGCAACACAACTGAAAAATGATCTACCCATGCCTATTTGCATAAGCCGTTCTCTGTTGCAATTTAGCTGACCCCTATCAAATTTGGTATACATGTATCTCACACGGGTGCTTGTTGCTAACACACATCTTGGTTTTGGAGGCAACCTCCCAATTTTTTACAGGTGGGGAGCAAAAAATGGTAAACGTTTCCACAAGATTCTCGTCAGCTTACCATTCCACAGTGGGAAGGAATACTGGAAAATGAAAAGAGTTAGTATTAGTCAGACTGTTGAACTATTAACTGGTGTAGATATAGTTCAACAGTCTGACTAATACTAACTCTTTTCATGTTCCAGTATTCCTTCCCACTGTGCAATGGTAAGCTGACGAGAATCTTGTGGAAACGTTTACCAATTTTTGCTCCCCACCTGTAAAAAAGTGGATAGGTTGCCTCCAAAACCAAAATTGTGTTAGCAACAAGCACCCGTGTGACATATACCAAATTTTTCCACAATCTCCATAGCTGGGTCTCTTTGAGAATTAGTGAAACAAAGCTCAGCTCCATTGTAAAAGTTTTTTGTCTCACTCCCAGAAAAGAATAGGGGAGAGTTACCCAAAAAGTAAGATCTACATATAAAACTTACATGTACGCAAAATACATCCATAAGACGATAACAATTTATCTCAAGTTTGGCACATATTGGCAATTAGCCACTAACAACAATGATTTTTCCCATGCCTATTTTGCATAAGCCTTCTCCAGTACTATTCAACCAACCCCTCGCTAAATTTGGTGTGGATATAGTCAGATAGTCAGTGATTAACACTCACTTTTTAGCGCGAGATGTAATATCTCGCGCTTATGCTACGATGTCAGTGTCCGTTTGTCTGTGACGGAAGTGCATTGGCGCATTATAGCTAATTTAGATTTCAAATTCTGATCCCAATTTACCGCGCATTGCGGTCGCGGTGCATGCGGGCGAGAGGGAAGGGATCATCACTGGTAAGAGTGGAGGGATCATCTCTCGCTATGCTAGCCACTCCTAGGCCCTCTTGTTCATTTTGCTATATTCTTTCATGTTGTGGAATAGTAAGTACCAGCAAACTAACACCAACCTATTAAATTGTCACCAACGCTACATATATATCTAACAATTTTCCTGATCTTCCTTGTCACAGCTCGGAAATTGTCTTGGAGAAAAAATCTCATAGGCGCCATTGTAAACTTTCACTGAAAAAATGGGGGAGGGATCCACAAAAACTAAGACCTGCCTATAAAACTTAATCTATCACATATTCGTATCAACTTCCCATGTGCATTGGTGTGTCTTAAGATTACGCTCTGAAATAAAAAAATCATCAGTAATACAGCATTCAACCATTCTACTGTGTATGAACCGGTGACTAAATAGTATTTACTGTACTTGCCCATCTGTACACGATTTGCCCATTTGGTCGAGTGTGATTTTTTTTTATTTCA
>Ga0209782_1000300_pt1 | contig 20138 bp, 10 predicted proteins | sample WorMetmaBAHAMAS1_FD_187390 | JGI IMG/M metagenome (GOLD analysis project Ga0209782, IMG submission 187390) | Marine gutless worms symbiont microbial communities from Max Planck institute for Marine Microbiology, Germany - Inanidrilus... | ecosystem: Host-associated > Annelida > Digestive system...
GCTTTAATTCATTCAGTTTATCATATTCTTGGCTGTGTTACACAAAGTAAAAGTATCTCTCGTCGCGATTGCGTTGTCATCAATAGACTGAATTGGTCATTCTCGCTTAACACATTCTTATAAGTGATTAATAAGTAAACGACTTATATAGCTGCAGGTCTTAAGAAGAATCAGGGCGCATGGACGAAGATATTGTAGGCAAGATGGACAGCTGAAAGGGGGTAAGCTGACTGGAAATAAGATGTCTTTAGATGACGTCTGAAAGTAGGAAGTGACTGATAATGTGCCACTATGTGAGACCTGCGGGCTACCATTGACAGTAAAACACATTTCGGTGGCATGTCCCAGACTTCGTGAAAAGTACTTCACGGTGAGCTGTGTTGAACAGATGAGTCGTGTGAGTTTAATCTGAGATCCGATATACGCGATAGCGACTGTGTAATGTCGTGATAAGAGTCGCGTTGGTCCGGCCCGGCGACGCGTCTCCACTGTGAAGAGACTGGACAGTTTGTGCGTGTGTGTGTGTGATCGTGCGTGCGTGTGCCGGGAAAGCAAACTACGGTACAGGCTGGCTAACAAAGACGTGACGTCGTGTGCAGATGTTAAATGGCCGAGCTGGGACTGGAGTGAGTGGGTGGGTGGGTCCACTGCAGCCGTGCTGGGAGTGGACTAGGACTGGGACGTGTTCTCACTGCCTGACTGCAGCCTACACGGCGCCGTTAATGGTGCCCGCCGCCTGTAGGTACTGAGGCGGCTCGGTGCTCGTGGGTGGTCGATGATTTGTCTGCGGCATTGCATTGTGTCTGGCTGACTGGACAATGAATGAGCTTGAGCCTATTGACGTGGTGCATACGTGCGTGTCCAATTACACCACCCACCCCTCCCCTTCCCTTCCCTCCGGGGAAATAGGCGGCTGGTTGGGAGCAGTCCGTTTTGTCCCGTTGGTGAGTCAGCGGTAAATGGGAGACGCGATGGGATTGAAAGCGTCATATCTCGAGTCGCAATTGAATGGAATTACTTTGCAGGATGCACATTAGTGATTACATTACATTAAATTATCACCATTTATACAGGGTGGTCCGGAAAAAAATGCACAAAGTTTATTGCATTAATAAGTTTTTGATGAAACATTGTCTTTGATAAGGCAGGCAATATTTGTGAGTGGTTGCATGCACCATGCAGATTGTGAGAGATAAACACCTATAAGTAAATATAAACTATAAATATGTAAGGAAACTGGAATTATTGGGCTGTGTCACCTTCATGCAGTGTATAGCCTGGTATGGCCCTTTCCTGCATGTGTTGCACGTAGCATTGTCTGTGTGTTGGGCACAGTGGGTGATGTGTTTGGGGGCAGACTGCTGTGTGCTGTGTACACATGGACACGGCACGCAGTACTTGGTTTCTTGTGCTGCAGTCAATCAGTTGATAGCTTGTGATCTACTTCAGATGTGCTAATTACTTCCAAAAGTGCCACTTACTAGTAATTTTGTAATTGCTGTGTGAACTTGTCAAGTTTATGTCAGGTGTTAGCACACGTGGTTTACTGTGAGACGTTGACAGGTGTTCCAGGTATGTGATTACCTGTGATTGATGTTCGTCTCCTGCTGTGTTTACAGGTGTTTCAAGTTTGTGGTCAGCCGAGCCTCGGCATGCGCAGCAAGAGGTCGGCACGGCGACGCAACCGAGGTCAGGGTCGTCGTAGAGGTCAAGGTGAAGGTCGTCGTCGCAGACGTCGGCGTACAACGCCATCGTCGATGGACCGTAATGATGACGACGATGACGACGACGACGAAGAAGAAGTGGTAGCAGAAAGGTTTGATTGGAGAACCGTTGTTCCTCAGACCACTACAACCATGTCTGTATCAACCGGCGTGTCACCTGCTGCAGTTTCTGATGGTCAGTGGTGGATGAACATGACGGTGAACACGAGTGACAGTCCAGCAGCTGAAGAACACACCACGACCACCATGTTAATGACGGCCATACCCACATCAACAACCGATCTACCTTCAACCACCGACTCAAGACCCCGGCGTACCAGAAGACCACGTCGTAATAGGAACCGAGGCTCGAGACGCCGCAAGAACCGCCAGCGAACTCGGACAACACCGATGATGACGACGACTCTGCCATCATATTACGTGGACCAAGACCATCATGGACAGTGGGGCATGGAGCATCAGCAGCCACCGCCACATCATGACACTGGGTCGACGTCGCGATTGGAACAACTGATTGCTGATGTACGGAGGAAGCTGACGATGAACCGTGACCTCGTGACGCAGATGCCAAGGTCGTTGTGTTCCACGATGACAGCGTCGGCGTCGAACGAACGCCGCTGCTGGAATGGAACCAGTTACACCAGGTTTGTGTTGTTAGATTACAGAGACACCTTGTGCATCTCTTGACATCACCCTACAGACATTGGTGCAGTTGCCTCGTAGCATCCTCTTGACATCCTCGTCAACACGTGCGACATCCTCGTAGCAATCCGACACACGCGACATCCTCGCGAGGATGCTACAAGGATGTCGTGCATGTCGGGTGACTTCCCTGTTCAGCTTGGCACACGCTTACCTGATTGGTCGGCCTGCAGTCTGCTGCGATATAGTGCTGCGTCTTCCTGTTGGTTTGTGTGTCGTGTCGTTCTCCAAATTCCACGAACCTATACGCACAAGTTGTTGTGACAAGTCACTAGTTTCCTCGTAGCATTATCATCCTACATGTACGATTTCCTTGCAGTATGTTAGCATCATCCTCGTGACATTTGCTATGAGGATGCTACCCGGAAAATGCTCCCCTGGAATTTTAGCTTTAGTCACATGAGTGACTGAAGCGCAGTTGGCTGTACCAGCTGAGTACTGATATTGTTTGCACTTTGTAAAGACACAGAACTGTCTGAAATGTCACAGTTCAGTGAATGAAACTTGTTGGCTGTGTGCCATCATCTGTCAAGTTCAGACTTTGGGACAAAGTTCCAGAGGGAAGTATTCTTATTTTTGGAGATACTCTAATTTTCCTAAACATTGATGGTTAAGTCGAGGAAAATCTGTATTCTGCATGCAAAACACCAGCTCGATCCATGCAGTCAGTTTGATTAAATACTAGAGTGTGAAAGACACCAGACACAACACAAGCCCATAGCTAATACTCATGCTAGCAAAGCATCACATGGGTAACAAGAAGCATTTGAAAAATGTTGGGCCCATTCGCCACTAATTTTACATTGCCATTCACCAGGTGTCGCTACTGTTGCACGCCGCCTGCGCATCGATGTCCACGACAACGTGTGACAGAGGGGACTGTTATGGCCCCATAGAATGGGCCCAAAAATGAATGCCAGATACCTCTGTTGATTGTCTTACACCCACATGCACAAACACAAACCACGTACATGTTTTAGTTAGTTTTTCGGGACAGATGCAGAGTTGTAACATTTATTTGTCTGTTTGATACACCGTGACAGGTACAATGGATCTCAGCAGGCAGCTAGTGACGACACTGATGGTATGGATGTGACACACTGGCACAATACAGGCACTGCAATCAGCAGGATTATTGCACGTCTCAAGGACGTGACAGACAAGTTGAGGAATGCATACCGTGGGCTGGATGTGCAGTGGTCACCTGCCGGTCAGTATGGCGAGTCAGTATTGACTGTTACTTGTTCACACAAACATACATTCGTCATGCTACTTATAAGTGCTACTTAACTAGCTAATATGTTATTACCTATTACATGACGTTTATATATGCATGAATTGGTACGGAGACAGCATAGGTGACACCACTGAGGAGAAATCTAGTGTCTTTTGCCTAATCTGAGTGCATTAGTTAAGCCATCTGCATCATGTAAAATAAAATAGATTGTATTAGTGTCACAGCTTTGAAGAGGTGCTATACAGGGTGCAGAGTAATATCTGTTGGTAGTTTCCCCTAGTTACTCCGCCTCAGGCAAGGGAGCAGAGTATTGTTATGAAAGTGTCTGTGAGTCTGCCTGTCCCACTCACATATCTTGAAAACCACAGAGCCAAACTTCATCAAATTTATTGTGCAGTTTTCTGTGGCTGTGGCTCAGTTCTCCCCCAGCTAGCAGCATTATGATACCATAGATACTTCTGGTATTGTGGATGATGTTATTTCTATATTATTAATCAGCCCAATGGCAACTTGCTACTGCAGTAGCATCTTGTTGGAGTTGTTGCGTTGAGTGCTTTTCCAAACTTTGCTTTGACACTGATTCAAGACACTTCCAGTCATAGCAGCAACATAATGATAGACAATGGTTGCATTTAACTGTCAAAGTAGGGCTTCCTATTAGTGCTCCACAGTGACCTTAACTCTAAGTGGAACTGTTGTCAAGTTATCAGCTCCGCAATGCCCAAGAAGAAGCAGGATGTTATTGGGTATCTGTAGATCTGCTTTTTTTCTTGTCCTATTTTCTTCTCCTTTGGCAGAATAGGTCCACTTTATTTCCAGGCTGGATGTCTTAAAAGGTGACTAAGGCAGGTTTTAGTTTGTCTTAAGTAGTTTATTTTATGTTATAATTTTTTGGCATTCTGGGTGCATGATTGGTTTTATTGCCATATATTTTTTGTATTAGCATTAGCCTATGTTTATTGTGTACTATCTGCAGTTATTTCTCTTTGTTTTGATTTTGTTTCTCGTTACTAGCCAAGAGATTGGCAGGAAGAAAGTCCGAAACGACTTATTTTGTGTCGAGTGGGACATCAAACCTAACTCAGTCAGTGTTGCTGTCAGGTGACTACGATGGCGTGTACGATGATGACGAGGGCGGTGATGATGACGTGGAGTCGAGTGGTGGCAGTGGTTATGTCGACCATGACATGGCACCACCACCGCCACCACGCCGTGTTCCCTCTCATAGCTACACTCCGCGTCGCTACCGTCCTCATCGGTTGCCTCCCGTTCCCGTCGATCCTCGTTTCAACCCACATGCCAGCGACCGTCACTACGTCGATCCGTCCGTGCGATTACCGCCCCACCGTCTCTCAACCCGCCGACGTCCTGTGATGTATACGGCTGCCAGTGTCGCTGGTCCCGTGATTTATACAACTCCTGGTGATGTCTATTTCACACCTCGTCGGACCCATGTCGGTAACATGTCATCGCCACCGTCGCGTGTTGTGTCATTTATGTTAGTTCTCGTTGTCGTTACTGTGACTAGATTAGCTGTCATGTGTACCACACTGTCCGCTGTATCATAGCATTGCATTTGTACTATTGTTATTATTATTATTATTATTATATTGTTAAATGTTCAGTGCTTGTGATTATTGAATAAATCTTCTTTAATGTTAACTTTTTCAGAACAACAGATTGGCAGGAAGAAAGTCCAAAATGACTTACTTTGTGTCAAGTGGACACGAACTATTGAGTTATGAATTTAGTAATCTAAGTAGATTTCAGATGTGTAACCTAATGGTTGGATTTAGTAATGGTGACATTTATTTGACGTTTTTTCTTGCAGTCTGTGAGGCACATGAGCATTATGGTAATGTGTACACATTTGATTTAAGCGAGCAGTGTTTTTGTTTACAGTGCAACTCTTTTGCGTGGTGAGTAAGTAAATGGCAGATTACAATTTATGATTGAAATAATTTGGTTTCTGAAAAATTTCTATTTTCTAGTGTTAAACTAGAGTTAAAACTAATTTTTATGATTAATCAATCAGTTAGTGATTATTTGTTGCAGCTTTGTTATTATTATTATTATTATTATTATTATTAATGTGATTTGTATGTGGTAGTCGTCATGGTGTTGCTGTAAACCAACCCACATGGCCAAATCGGGGTGTGACACAATTGCTGCGAATGTGATAAGCGAGGGCAAACTGGAAATTTTGGGTAAGAGAATGCAACACTCTACATACGAGCTACTCGCTTCAGAAACTCTTTTTTTACTGTTTGTGTTAATTAATTGTCAATAGCCCTATCTCTGTTCTATTTTTTGTATGTATGTATCAATGCATGAATTGTCTATGTCTAATCCAGCCCTTGGCTGCCAAACGTCAGTAAACCTATACGTATATATAACAAAGAGTAGCATGTTATTGGAAAATTCAGGAGCATACTTATTGTATTTTACCTTGTCATTTTTCTCACATATTTCTGTTTACTGTTTTCTGTTTAATCCTGTCTCTTCCACCACATTGGCGTCAGTTAGCCAGTTACACCTCGGTTTATGCTTCGGGAAAGAACATAAGGGTCATATGCCCTATTGCCCTTTCCATCACCCAGCCAACAGTATCCAGATATCAAAGAAAACCTTACTAGGCTACAACCAACAACACTTTTCCAGTGACCAGTTACATCGAGGTATAAGTGAGTGGAATGTTAATAGTCATTGGCAGCAGGAGTTAAAGCAATTTTTATTTTCTGGATTGACTGCCGTGAGTTGGTTTACTGGCAGTACCAGAGTGTAGATGAATGTCTATTTGCAAGAATGTTGTACATCTATGTAGATGTGTTGTGATTTTATTTGTTGTGCAATTAAGTCTACTTGAAATTTGTAGCCGCTGTTTGCAGTTATCAGTCCTTGCCCATCACTAATACTAGTAACGTATTAATCACAGCTGTGCATAGTACCGGTAAGATGTATTATGTGCGTACACGCATATATGAGCAGTTCTTACAGATGACTTTTTATATAGTTTTGTATGTTTTCCCCTGGTGTTTTCATAACTACACCCAGTTTGCTTATGTTACTGTTGGGCTTTTGTGTTTGTATATTTTGTGTCTTGTGGGTGTGTATTGTTCATTTTTGTGAGTTTGGCTGTCAGTAGCGGTACTCAACAAGGCTGAGACTGAGTGATAGTGAAGCATGAGGTTTCTTTCACTGTCGTACCACAGAAGGCATCATATTTACCACGAGTAGATCTAGCATATAGTGAAGTTGTGCTTTTATTATTTCTGTATCTGCATACAGAACAGATACAGCTACTCAGCAGCATGTAATGTGCTTTCTTTGGTTAATTAAGCAAATTCTATTTTTAGCCATGTTTTGTAGCTATCGCAACTCTAAATGCTTTCCAACATCTATAATGGCTTATAACTTGGTAATGGTTCCACTTAGACCTAAGATCACTAGAACACTAACAAAAAGTCATATCTTACTAGTCAAATACAACCATAGGTATGCTTTTCAAGTGACTGGAAGTGCCCAAAATTGCCTATGGCACCTACTGACTTTGGCACTTGATATAATGGCAATACTTTTGTTGCCTGCATTTGTTCCTTGTTCTGATATAGATGATGTTTATTACCGTTTACTGCGTTAATAAATAAGCTGCCATTTTACAGCGAATTGGAAGAATTAAGCTATTTAATACTGAACTGATTATCTGTGACTTCCTTAAAATGGTATTAATTGTTTAAAAGTCATTTATTGTTTCACTTTTTATTCTGGCGTATCAGTTACTGCCAAATTAAGTTTGCTATTCAAATGCAGTGCATTTGAAGATAATATAAAATATTAATTGATTAGAGCAAGAAATGTTTGAGGTTACTGCACTGAAAGTTATAAATTTATAACATTTATTCACGTCCTGTTTCTGTGATGTGCACATTATTTTCATATCAGTATTTCGTTTATTGCATATTTTTTATTCAAATGTCAAATGTTGGTTGCTGAAAACGTGGACAATGTTCTCTTTCACTGTCATTGTCACAAATGATGATAACAGGTGGTGTCGATTGCAGTAATGTTAATTGCACTTATGACTTTTGATATTGTGAGTTTTGCGTATGACTTTTTACGTCAGTTACAGTGTTACTAATTTATTATTGCCAGGGTTTGTTAAAACATCACTTATCATGCTAGTTTATTAGTACAAAATTTTGACTTTGTGCATTTTTATCCATCATTGTCATAATGTCTTATATTGTGTTAATGCAGAAAGCTGCCACAGTCAGACGTATATTTGATGGTTTTGATTAGGGTTGCCAACAACTGAATCTGAAAATACGGGACTCCAGAAGTATGGACACACTTGGTGCTGAAGACAGAGCATTCACGCTCAAGGCCTTGAGAGCCAGACGCTGAAGGTGTCGATGGGGGTAGGAAATGGGGGGTATCCCGTCTCTCCAGTCAAGCTAAAGTGTGGGAGTAACTAAAATATGGGACATTTTGCATCCCCAGAAGCCCAAGCCAGGACGTGGACACAGACGCCAAAATTTGGGATGTCCTGGGAAATACGGGATGGTTGGCAATCCTATGTTTGGTGCTGAATGATGTGCTAAGTCAAAATGCTTCATACATAGCAACAAAACTCGGTGTAGTTGTCGAGATCAGCTTACGTTTACAGTGTTATTAACGTTATCGCTGTGTGAGGTTATTTCTATGTGGTATATTCATTGTTCGCATTTTATTGCAACATTTTTCAACTTTATAATCATTGTAGTAGTTAGTAGTACTAAAATAATATTAAAATACAGTGTTACAAAGGCTTACATTTGTTTTGGTTCGTGGTCGTTCCATCATCCTGGGTACCCACTACCCGACTGCATAAGCAGCAATAAAAATACTTGACCATACTTGAGGTCTGGTCACAGTTTAGCCAATCAGGACACTTGTTTAACTCATACGACGATATTTGTAGAAAATGCTGGACCAGTTGTTGAAAGTATGATACATTAGCAGACAATTTTTGTGTTTTCTGTCAATATTTCACTTGGTCACCTGAGGTATCATATCTGCTGTGCAAATACATGTGTGATACCTCTTGTGACCAAGTGAAATTATTCTGCAGCAATGGCTCCATGTGGAAGCAGAGTAAATGGAATTGATTCACTGAATCTGTTTATATTGTGACTGTTGGTGTAGACAGTTGCTTATTTAGTTGAGATCCTGACAGCGATGCATCAGATAGATCGATCTTTGGTGCTGTATTAACAACAAGACTAAATGACCATTGACTAGTCATTGTACTGCTTCACAACTTGTTTATAATTAGCATGGACAAGGTGTTGTGAATAATTGGGTGTTAATGTAGTAGACACTGAAAGTTGCTGTATTGTATTCTGTTTGCAGGTTGTACGTGTTTGTTTCAGAATGTTTTAAGAAACAATTTTGCAGGTTCAGCAACAGTGTGGCATACAGTGCAAGATGTAGTTGTGCTGTGACAGTAAAAGCAATATCTAAGAATAGAATACTCATGCTGTTATCACTTTGGAGGCAGATTGTGATGATAGAGGCATGTAGAAATTCGCAGGCAAACACACGCACAGTATGTTGTACATCAGTCCTACAAAAGTCTATATGTTACTTTTTTCATTACAGCATAGTAAACTAGAAATGCATGGCAAAGCCCAGCGTATAGCCCATCCGGCATAGCAGTGTCGCCCCAGGCAATACTGGTAGCTTCCCGCTACAATGTTTTCCATCTCCTAAAATATAGCAGTCTCCCTGATGTTCAATAGTTCAAAAACAGTGGTCTCCAAGTAAACTGATGTGCAACTTATTTTACCAGCATTGTTGATGTTTCGCAGTCACGTCAGGTTACATCACATTGGATGCAGAATGAAATGAAACTCTGGAATATGTTGAGTATTAATACTGATACCGGAATCAGACATTGCACAAACACATTTGATGCAGCTGAATTTTGACTACACTGTGAACCAAAAAAACAGGACATTGAGACTTTTGTCCGCAACTTCGCCAAATGCTAACCGATTTTCCAAATGCTTGCATTGATGTATTCATTAGTAAATTTGCAATAGTCATTTTTAAATATCTCACCACACCCTAAAGGTGTAGCTACACTACTTTGTGAAATATTAGGGTCTAAAAATAGCGACAGTCTGAAACATGTATTGTGCTTAGTAGTAAATCACAAGGTAGTGTAGCTGCATGTTTAAGGTGTGGTAGGATATTCAGCTATAACTTAACTACATCTATGTATTTATCACTAAGTTTGGTAGTGAAATTTTTTTTTAAATTGGTGAATACTTGGCAAAGTTATGGTACAGGCATGTCACTAGTTTGGTGTCACTACGACCGAGATACGTTTCGACAATGTGCATTTGATACACCACAACAAAACCAACGGTTTAGATCGGTCTGCACTCGACGACGTGCCGTAAAGCTTAAATTCCATGGGACCGACACGGACATCCCCGCCGAGTTCACCGACACGCGCGCTTTTCCTCGCGAGGATGTCCGTTAGGGATGCGCGCGTGTACACGTGTACTGTACACGATAAGCTGTCGTGTACCCGTTTACAAAATTATACGATAGGCGCATCCCTAAAGTCGGTGTCGGACTGTCGGTCCCATGGAATTCCAGCTTAACGGACTGACCCCGAGCTGAGGACGCGTCCCAAGGCGACAGCGGAGTCTCCGGGAATACTCGGACAGCTGCTGACCCGAGCCATTCAGCAATGGCATAGGGCGGAAGCTAGAGGGGTGATTTACCAGCGTGGGCATTCACCGAAAATCAGCGAAAAACCTGGCTAAGCCGGTATTTTACGCTATTTGAGCCGCCAAAAAATCAGCTAAGGTTAAGCTAAGTAGTTTTTAACCTTGATTGTTCATATTTTGGTGATGCATGCATGCCGGTATTTCACACATAGGGCCCGTCAGTAAATAAATATTTATCCCAGATCCAGCTTTACTCCATATTTAGTAAACTTCCGGTTATTAGTAATACGGTTCTAATCATAAGTTTGTGTGAAAGTTGCAAAATCTACATTTTTAGTCAAAAATAAAAGCACAAAGTGGGCCGAGTTATCGAGGTATTATTTATACAATTGTTTTGTAAGGTAATTTTAGATTGATGAAGACTAACCGTAACAAGATGCATTAAATATGGCAATGACGCCTGTACTAAGCTTACCGTCTTTCACCGGAAACAGAAATAACAGATACATTCTTATGTAACTGACGAACCCTATTGTTACTCAATTGAAGATGTGCAGTTACCAGTTATTAACAGTTTAGTAATTCAGCATAAAGTGTATTGCCAGTTCTTAGTACGATGTTAGAATAAATCAGCCGAAATATTTATGCAGAAATCTGGCTTATCTGGATATCAGCCACATTTTATGCTTAGCCATTTTAAAAATTTCCACTTCACGGTCACCAGTTAGCATAATGTACATGTATGAACTTAGCCTGTTTTGACTTCAGTGCAGAGTAAACACTAAACTGTTGTCTAATTAGTGTGATTCTAATTGGAATTGTTGGCATGCTATTTCAAATTCTACTTAATATTGAGTTAATTATAATTAAGTCTTTAATAATTTAAAGATCTGTTGATTGGTAATCATCTTATAAATGCTCCAAATATTATTTCACACCACCTTAAAGTGAAATCTGCATTGACAATTTGGGAATTTCATAGTCTTGAGGCTGAGAGTTCAGATATTTTAAGATATCTTAGCCATAATAGGAATTAAGCTATAGTGCACTGCTAATTCGAATTCCAATTAGTCAGCAAATATGCTAGTTAAAAAACTGAAAGGCAATCTTTTTGCTTACTGTAAGATTAATATATAAAGCACAACAGATGAACTTTTACAAGCTTACAAGTTTTATTTTGTAGAAATTTATTGTAATCTCAACTGAAATATATTAAACACGTGCACAATTCTACTATGTCGCGCTGGACCAAACTAGCACCGACACATTCCTACAATAACTACTAGCACTACATACCGCTTTAGCTGCACCATTTCCCCAACTGTCTGCATTCTGATATTGCATCTGTTTGCACTGGACCAGATATTCCAAGTCTAGTATAGAACATACCACTGAGTATTTTAGCAAAGCGAATTGGACCTCACTGCGATCGTGGTGCATCTAAAATGGCAAGTACATTAAACTATTAATAAGACTTTTCTACGTAACAAAAACTCATTTACAAGATTCGTCCTCGACTAATAACGTTAACAAAAATATAGAAACGAGACTATTTTTCGCCAGTTCGTCAAGCTAGACAGTCTAAGCCGGCAGTACTGGCGTATATGAACAAGCGCTCCGAGCGAAGGCGACGGCTCATTGTCAGCAAGTCGAGTGAGAGTGGTAGTTTTGAGTTCAGTGCAGTTTGGCGTCGAGTTGACTGAGGATGTTGTCGAAGCTGTCGATGCCGAGGTAGTCTATCTGACCACGCTCCCAGCTGTACTGGCGGCGTGAATCGCTCAGCTGTTGTCTCGTGAATCCGTTGAGGCTGTACGTCGTTCCCTGGACCACCTCCATCTGACAACACAGCACCAACGTGCACCATTTAAACAATGTGGCATGTGCAATGTTTACTGCATGTTGCACATAACTAATGATCCAGCAGCTGTGCATTAGCGATACCTGTATGCTATCAGTGTTTTGGGTTTCACCCTGTTGATTGTGTGACGGGAAGGCCATCATACCACTCAACTGGTGGCGTTACAACAGAAAACATATGGGAACAGGCCTACCTGCATCAACCTGGGCATGGTCATTAAAATTACGTAGTCAGCAATACACTGACAGCCAGCATTTTCTTCTTCCCTGAGAAGTTGGTATCAGTGGATCATCGGAGACCAGTCGAGAGCTTTCTCTAATTCATCTCAAAAAGGTTATCCCACATTACCCACAAAGACATATTTTAAGTTGAATCGTCTGGCCATTTTGGCTGAAGTCAAGAGTAACTCTGTAAAAGAACTGCAGCGGTGAAACTACAGCAGTAGTAGACTGGTTGGTGTATAGCAAAGATATATTTCTAGTCAATCTGAGTTTGGATTAAAAGCTGCAGCAGTGAAATTTCTCGTCAGAAAGTAGCATTACAATACACAGTTCTTTGTAATGATTTTATTCAGTTACATCCAATGTCCATACAAACACATGGTCACTGTTGTTATGTTAGAAACGTGAAAATTATTGATATCAAATGGAAAAATTCAAAAAATATAATAATATAAGGTAAGCTTAATATAAGAATATAAGTTAAGCTTAAGTAACCTGTCCATCACAGTCAGCATAGTTGCATGAACTCAGTATGCAACACACAAATGTAGTGTTTCCATGTCACAGGTTTTAGCTGGCAGCAGATCTACATGTGGTCTAGTGGAGTAGCCTAACTAGTGTATCAGCAATGTGCTCAACTATTTTGATCTTCACAAGTCTGGCTTTTGCACTGGTTAGACACACGGGTGTAAACAACTTGCCTAAGTTTGTCATCCAACAACATGGCATCCAGAGTCGAACTTCTGAGCATCAAGTTGCCCATCCACTAAACTACTGAGATAGCCCTAATTATCACAAGTAGTTAGCACCAAAGATTGGCAGAATGCTTAGTAAATTAGTTGTCATGTTTAATATATTTCAGCTTTACTGGGTTAGTCTCAAACTAGACCCCCAACCCCGCACCAGCATTGATAGCCAAGTCACAATTTCTTCTGCCAAAAATCTCCAAATTTGCTGCTGAATATTTCTTTGCTGAAAATGTGCAGAAAAATTTCAATATCCAAATAAACACTTCAAAATCAGCACTGCATTCAAACTGCCTGATGTGCTATTTCAGCAAATGATGACACCACTGTTGTTTTTTTCTTTCTTGCACTTTATCCTTCATGTAAATTTTCATTTTTACTAACTTGATTCGATCGCAATTTGTGACTTGCTCTGAAAAAAGTCAGAAGATAACTGCACATTTTGCATGAGGAATTCAGCCAAAAACTGTTAACAACCAGCCAAATTTTCAGTCCTGACAAATTTGGTTAATCCAGATTTCAGCCAAATTTTTGGTTCAGCAATTCGGATAGTTTTTTTTTTTTTTACAGTTTTTACACTTGTCAGCCTATCTCAAACACTCTTCCCACCCAATCTCTTAGCTGGACCTGAGTAAACAATCAAAACCTGGAGAATCAACCAAAAAACATACAATAAACCTAGCCTAACACTAATACAAAAATTACAACATAAGCAATCAGCGATCAGTAATGCAGATGTAATATAACACAAAATATTTGACTTAAGACAAATTATAACCGAGGTTTAGATAAAAGACAGCTCGACAGCCAAGAGTAGGAATGTGATAACAAATGAATGGGTGTCCAATGCTCACCGTCGGTCCTTCTAGAGATGGTCGTACGTGTTGCATGTAGACGTTCCACCACAACTTGAGTAACACCGCAAAGTTGGTAACGTCCCCGGCACTGTGTACCTGACCTGTCGATACATCGTAGCTGCTGTGCCACGGCTTGGCCGCACCAATGTAGTGAAGTACCTTTGTGTCTTTGCCATACCTGCAAACCAACAGTTTCTGAACTATTTCAGAGCACAGTTCTGAATAACTTGTAAACTTTTATGATCGCTACTTACGTACTTTTAAGTTTAAACATAAGCAGCATGCCAGTATTCACTACAATCTCTTTCGTAATGTAGTAGTGGTATGAACCAGCAAATGAAATAGTTCAATATGCTTAACTTTGTCTGTCTGTAACAAGCAGTTCTTTTACATCATTGCATGTCTTAGTAAGGGTCAGTGGACCGGTTTCGGACCCTACTTCCGTTAGCAATTAAAACTATGATAAAGGTTCCCTGTGTGACTAAGCGTTTTCACTTTCTGACAACTGCCATGGAATCAGATGTAGGCCTAACCAGTGGCAGCACCAGTTACACATACATACATACATACATTTATTTTAATTCAGGCATCAAGGCCCATAAGCACATCACACACACAAGCACACACAACAAAAAGTTACAACTTTAGAAACATAAGAAACGATGCTGTTAGGACTGCTCAACAACAAGTACTTATGAACACAGCCTTGCAGCTATAGAACTTACTGTTTAAACGCCGGCAAATATGAATAGAAGGACTGAGCGATCACGTTGTAGAGGAAAGGCAAATGTTTAGTGATGTCTTTTGTCGGCCAGTCACTAAAATACAAGTTGAGTAGACCCTGATCGCCACCTAGACACATCGCATCACAACATATACCAACTTACTCAAATTCCGCTCTGCATCATTAGTGCGATGTCACACCTGGCGACTATCGCGCAACTTTGGACTCTTGCATCACATTCGCAGGTGTGACGTGGCGTGTCTCCGAGTTGCGCAACTCGTTTCCCGAATCGAGCACAGCGTGTAACTTTGTCCGTGTCAGACCGACGACAAGGTTGCACGTCAGACGGTCAGAGTTGCGCGACGCAAAGTCGCCACGTGTGACATCACACTTATAGTATGCCAAAACAGATCCCATTGTCTGAAATCTATCTACATCCAGTTTAACTATACTAGCTACCCTACATTGTCCCAATTTTCATTCACCTGTTTCCACTGCAAACTGGCGGACAGCATATGCACCCTCAAAATTTGGCAGAGGCTCTCTAGTAATCGGATGGGAAGCTCAATTCTTATGAGCCCTTAGTGGGGGGAGAGGACGGAGGGCTTGCAGTTCGTCCCCAAAAGGCAGCAACCCATTCTGAGCCCTATGGGTCACGAAGCTGCAACGTAATGAACCCTGTAGCTGTTGTTTGTCTGCATGAACGTCACAATCAGCCAAGTGTCGGTCGAGAACGACGACAAGCACGCACTAGCACATAGGATATGAAATATTTATAAACTAGCGCATTCACGGAAGTCAGCTCCATCTGCTGCATTGTGCAAGAACAGAAAAAAAAGATGATTACAAAGAAACTACAAACAAAAAGAAATCAAAACCTAAGCAGTCGTAAAGATCTGAACAGCGCCGGAGCCGCATTTGGTAACCGCATGACCTGACCTATGACTTCTTCACCTCGTCTTCTTAACACGACTAGTATGGGCTGCCATGGACTGTACGTGTATAGTGTTGATTGCTCAAGTCATTTTTCTTTTACAGAGCGGACAGACACACACTGAGTCGCCGATGCCACTGATCACCCTATCTATACGAGTTGGCTATATTCCGCTGTCGACGGCGTGCACTCAACAGCTGACGCAGAAGTCAGCCGAGAATCTACTGCTCTGTGTCAGAGAAGATAACGAACGAGAAACTAAAACGGGAGAAGAACTAGGTGGGTGGGCTGACCGACCGTCGAAGCTGCCGTGTGTGACGGCAAACTGGAGCAGGCGCCGGTAGGTGTCGAGTGACGGACGGAAGACGAACACGCCCGAGTTGAAGCAGTCCGGCCAGCCGGCGTCCGGCGCCGCCGATAACTCCTCGCGCTCGAATAGCTCGTCGATGTTCTCGAGCACCTGCCCGCCACAAGCCACGCCCACGTCACCACGGCAACCAGTGGCTTACCCGGAGGGACGGGGACAAGGGGGCCGCGGCCTCCAAAACCCGTGACACAAAAATGCTTTTTAATGTTTTTAAAACTTCTGACAACGCACATATAGCACAATTACACCACTATACAGGGTGCGGCAAAAAGTATCCCCTTAAATATTTTTGGCGTTTTCTCAGATGGCTTAGAATTTCATTATGAAATTTTTCGTGTGTGTGTATCGTAAACGAACATAGCTGTATGAGTAGCTTATTCATGCACTGTCCTTCATTCTCCAGTCCTGCAATGTCCACCGATGCCATTTCTGTTGTCATTCAATTTCCTGTTCTGTCCTGTAATTTCAGTCTACCCATTACCAGGGTACAATAGTATGACATCAATCATCTGCACATACAATATCTGTCACTAAGCTGTCATCCAGTGGCCAGTAGGCCAACTTGTTCTTCACAATTCACGTTCAACCGAGTTACAAGCTTCAGAGCTCAACGGAAGTGCTGAACTGCGACCTGGTGGAAGGCTTAATTAGTTGCCGTTTTACGTCCAAAACTGATTACGTGTATGTGACACGTATCATTGTGTACAACTTTCATACACAACACACCAAACACGGTTCTGGTAATCTTCACCTCCAGACAATCACCATAGCTCAGAGGAGAGAGATTTTCGAAGGCCAGATACTGGACAGGCCTACATCCTTCCTGGGCCCTATGCATCCGCTGATGCAGAAATGAGGCCAGTGAGGCTATGAAAGGCGCTGATGTGCTATGTTGCATACGGCAGTTAAGTGTCGCTATTTACGAGCTATAAATACAGTCAATATGACACCCGAACACACGTTCCGAGCCAGACTATGTGGGTGAAGTGGGCAAAATTGGGCATCTTTCGATTCCCGTCTTTCTAAATATTTTTAAAATCCCTTCATCCACATAACAGTCAAAACACGCCAAACCTGTGACATCTGCGAGGGAACAAACACGGCGTATATCGCGTCACGCGGTGGAATAGTTACCAGCGTGTCGGCGTCCATGAAGACGCACTTGTCGAACTGTGTCAGTCGCCAGCAGTGCAGCTTGGTGAACGTCACGCCGAGGTCTGGTCGACTCAGAAGTTCCAGGTTGGCGGTGTCGTTACTGTCGTGCACGTTCACCACTGTCACCACGTCGTACAACTGCTCCAGATGCTGCCTACATCAACACCAGCCCGTCTCATCAACATGAGTTGATACGTCATGGTTCCCCCGGTCGGTCCAGACGCCGACAAAATTTGAATTTCGGTCGCCTGGGTCCTCTATACGGCTTTGACCGTCAAGAAAATTCGACGGAAAACTAAAAAAAGTTTAATAGGAATTTTAGGTTTGGTATGGCTGATCTCTACTTCTGGGCAAAGTTAATGGCTGGAGCTTTGCCCTATACCGCACTTCTCCCACTGGGGGAGATGCCCCACAGATTACATCACTCCCCATAATAAAAAGGACAGAAAAATGGGACCTTAAAAGGAGTGGACCCGTTACAATCTGGGAAGGATCTACATGTATGCCAAATTGCCAACGATCGCTTTCAAAGCCATCTCATTAGGTATATGTTAGCCTATAATTAACAATGCTGCAGCAATAGGGTAGCGACAGCCAGCTTTGCTGCTGAGCATGGATCATTCAATTTTATTAGCCAGATGACATTTTCGTACAACGCTTTTTGCCAGCACGGCTCTGAAACATGGGTGCTGTCACAGACCAGTCGACCATTACAAACATGATAAGACTATGCTATAATGCTATTCATCTAAGGATTCTTTATTTTGCAGTTTTTTTATCCCATCCCTGCGATAGTCGAGGCGTGGAATAGGCTGACATGCATGCACGATGATCAGCTGTGTCTGTTACTCAGCTTACTCTGTGTCCGCGATGTAAGAGAAAAACGGCTTGAGCTATCAACTCCAACCTCGGTAAACAGTGCATACCAGGCACCGCGCTGACCTGGATTCCAAAAGGTCAAGCTCTCACATGCACTGCCGGCGTAGGACTGAAGATCGATCAATACATCTGTTGTTAAGTTTGCCAGTTATTAGTAATTATTCGAGTCGGTCAGTGGCCAACACGACAGCAGAACTGTGCGCAGGCACCTGAACGTTTCTGTGACGTCATTGGTGACCATGACAACCAGAGAACGCGTCGTGCCGGTATTGCGTAGAGAATGCCCGAGCACCAGAGCTCCGATGGCGTATGAGTCGTTGGTGGCCAGTGTCACGTACGCCTGATCCATCACTGTAACAAATGCAACATACATCATACAACATACAGGCTGCTGCTGCTGCTGCAGTAAGACCTAGAGTAACGAGCATGTCACCTGCGACAAGTCAGAACCAAATACAGACGCAGCCTCGAGACCTTGGTATTGGGTCTCGAGCAGGACTAGAGCAATGGTCTTGGTTTAGAGAAATGTGACACTGCATGAAAGTCGTTGTCTGGGTCTCGAAAGAAGTCTTACGGTATTTACATCTCTGGTCAAAAGGTATCGGGAGTATGATAGGCCTAGGCGTTTGACTGTCAATCAACATGTGAATTCCTGCTAGTGTTCTATAATGACATTACTAGGTCCAGAGAGAACTGCTGTCAATTTAAATTCCATGTTTAAAGTCAGTAAAAACATAATTCCTAACACCAAGAATGCAGCGGGGTGTGCCGAGCCGCTTGTTATGGAAGAAAAAAAACAAAATTGTGGGCAAGCCCAAATATGGTAATTACTTTTGCACACTTCACCGAATGTTGCCATTGTGTTTTAACATTTGTTAACCTCTGTTAGTCAGCATGGCCTAATCCCCTTCTGTTTTTATCAGTTTCAGAACTTCACAATACAACACTAGGGATAAGCGGAACAGGTTTTATGGACAGGAAAAAATGGCCTTATTGTCACAGTACCATCAGTAGGCCTATCGAAACACGGTCCTTACCAGAAAACTCACCCAATAACCTCGTTATTTCTTGATCCACTGCCGAACTACTGAGGAAACTGGCGCTGAGCAGTTTATTTCAGCTGTCTTGACGCCAAATGCTGGCCTCTTTTCACGACACTTTTACCCGAAACTCAGCAGTAAATGAACAAGTAGGCCTACTGAAACCTCCCCCCCTGTCACACCTTTGAACGTGTTGCCAATCTCTGTTGGCACTCTTAGCAGTCCTGCGCCACCCTGCTGCAGTATGAGCCGTCGTACAACACAAGAGCCAGTTGGTGAATAAACAAGCTTGAGGATTTTCGCCAGCTTGTCGTCAGTGTGTTCAGTTTCCTTTAGTGCTTTGACGGTGCTGTGCTAACTGGGCGACGAGAAGGGTAACTTGTAAAACCGCTCCAAGATTTTCTAAGTTCTTCTTATAATTATGTATATATAAACTAACCTTAAGTAACTCAGGTGGATGAGCTACGATGCCCAAGCTGCCAAAGTTACCCTTAAAATATGCCACAATGTATGGAGTCAAGGTTCTGCATGCTCAAATGAATTAAATGAATGTCTCGAATAGACTCGCATGGCACCACGCTTAATGAGAAACAACGATAGGAACAATGATATCAAGCACATAAACGTCGGGTTGGCAGCCAGTGGCAGATAAAACGGGACATAAAACTTCATCCCTTGACTGTCTGTCTGTCAGTGCACTGCCACTGCTCACTGCAGCCTATCTAGACTGACATTTCCACTCAAGACGCCTGTGTACTCAAATCATACACGCTCCACGTATATACACCGGCCACCAGCGGCATTATTCCAGCTCCAGCAGCAGCAGCAGCAGCGGCCGTAGGATACATCCTATGAGGTCAGTCATGAGAGAGCGCACATTCCTCTATGCACGGCGGCCGGCGGCGGCCGTGGCCCATGCAGTCACACCCATCAGCTATTTTTACCTCGCAAGCTCCTCACTACTCAGTAGCC
>Ga0209782_1000301_pt1 | contig 20136 bp, 5 predicted proteins | sample WorMetmaBAHAMAS1_FD_187390 | JGI IMG/M metagenome (GOLD analysis project Ga0209782, IMG submission 187390) | Marine gutless worms symbiont microbial communities from Max Planck institute for Marine Microbiology, Germany - Inanidrilus... | ecosystem: Host-associated > Annelida > Digestive system >...
TACCTGGGTTTGAGTGTAGCCATTGACCATGTAAATGTTGTATGTACTCACATACAGATTTTGGTTAATATAAACAAATAACAAAAATGTTAAACATAATGAAAATTACACCACAAAAGACCACTCATGCTAAAAATGTGCAGTGGTATCAACAAGCAGACCTCCACATCTCATCCATGCACACTAAAGACAGGCAGTATTAGCTAATAATATTGAAGGTCAGTGTATAGTTTATACTTGATAATCTGCTGACATTGTTCTTTGACCTCTTGATCTCAGCATTACTATGTGCTTGCTATGGACTATATCTATACTGACTTTGGTGTTCATAGCTCAAGCCGTTTTCCTTTAAACAGTGGACAGACATACAAACAAGACTTATCAAAGCAAATGACAATCCTCACATAATGTACCTGCCACCAGCTTGAGTGATTGATTAAAAAGGTAAAGTTCTCCCATACTCATTACCGAGCATTGGGTCCGGAGCTGATCCTGGTGTACAGGCAGTCAGCTCGCAGGTGGCTTTAAGCCATCCACCCAGCGGCTGGCTGCCATTACTGGTTACCTTCCCAGCTGCAGAGCGTCATCGCCATCGGCCTGTACCAAATTATACTGCTTGGTGACAGATGCACCTGGATGTGAACAACTTGCCCAAGGTTGCTATTCGACAGTGCGGTGGCGGCTGGGGCTTGAACTCGCAACCACTGAGTCACCAGTCTGATGCCTTAGCCACTAGACTATCGGGTAATTATGAGTGACATATAACTAACAGTCTAGCACAATGCATTGCTTGTATTACTAACCAATCTGTTCACTGTTGAAACCAAACAAATGTCTCTTTCCACCGACGCCGGCATTGCGCTCTGTGATGCGTCGTTTTAAAAAACCAGAAGCACTGTTTTCACTCATGATCGCAGTGAGTTTAGCGCAAACAGACGATGCCGGAGTCTTGCTAGCTGCTAGCGATGTGGCCGGTGATGCAGTAAATGACACTAGCGGACGACCAAATGAAGTAGAAACAGTGCTGCAGGACGAGACACGGTTTTCTCTGTCCGTCGGCAGTTTGCCACGATACCTGCCGTCAGCTGGTGCAATGTCTCTTTTTATCTGCTGTCGGAAAGTGTTACCAGTCGCAGCCAGCCTACTGCTGGGCGTCACTTGATTCTCTTTCACCTCCACATTGCTCATGATATGCTCAACGCTAGCCACGTTGGTACTTTCCAACGAGACCGCTTGCTCCTGCCGTTTAGACGCGGATGTCGCCAGCTGCAGTCTGCGTAACAGTTCACGGTTCTGTGTCTCAAGCGTCTGTTTCTGGGACACAAGCTGTCGCTGTCGAGTCCCCATTGACGACAGTTTACCTTCCACAAGTGACAGAGAAGTCTCACACTCCTGCAGCCGAGCACTCAAAGTTTCTAAATCTGTCTTTGCTGCATTTAGTTCAGTTGCCAACTGGAGTTTCTCCCGCTCAAGGCTGTCGACAAGACTGGAAGAATCTGAGAGTTTCTTGAGTGCAGTTTTAAGCTGCTCTGTACTCTGTTGATGGCCATCGCGAGTCTTCTGTAGTTGCGTCTCACATTCCGACAATTGGTCTTCAACTACGAGCAACTGTCCCAGCAACGCCGCATTGTGACTCGCCAGTTCTCCGTCTGATGAAGTCGTGCCAGCTGGTTTGGTGGACATTGGAGCCTGTGCATCATTATTCTTAGAATCTTGCTGAATCAACTTAGACTGGCATATTTGGAACAACTCAGTCTTGCACTCATGCAGCTGCTGTATCAGATCGTCTTTCTCCGCCTGCACTGTCAGCAGTTCCAGTTTGATGGACGATAACTCGCTTGGTTGCTGGGATGCTAAGAAATCACTGGTCTGACTGCAGCTGAATGGTACGGAGGCAGCAGCCTGCTTACACTTAGTCAGTTCTAACTGCAGAGTCCGCATCTCGTCCATGAGCTGCTGCTTCTTGTCTGCCAGATGCTGAATTTCTCCATCAAACTGAGACTTTTGGTCCTGCAGCTGTAGCTGTAATTCTTCCAGCTGATGCAGCAGCAATGATTTGTCAGCCTCAAGGCGAGCATTCACCTCCTCCAAATCATCCTTCTCTAAAATATTCTGCGCCAGAACTTCGTCTTTACTCTGCAGACTGGCCTTAACGGCATTCAATTCCAACTTCAGCAACTCATATTCTCTGGAGTTGTTCTCCACCGCAGTCTGATGTTGCTCTGCAGCAAGCGACTCACTCTTGCACAGCATGATCAACCCTTCCAGTTCTTCTACTTCTTCTTCCTTTACTTTCCTCGCTGCTGCCTCCGTATCAGCTTGAGCACGCAGCTCAGCAACAGTTTCTGCTGAGTTATGAAGCTGTTGTTTCAATGCTGCAAGTTCATTGTCTCTGTCGCTCACACACTGGGCTAAATCATCGAGCTGTCGTCTCGTTTCTTCAACAGTTTCTTTTAACATGCAACATCCATCACAGTCGGTGGAAGAAAAACTCGACAGAGTCTGTATAGCCATACAATCATCAGACTCCAAATTCGTCTGTGCAAAAGCATCGGCTTTTATGCTACGGACACGACCATGATCAAGTTGCACAATATACTGATATGCAGCCTTCAATTCTGCGCTTCGCTTCTGAAGAACACGCAGTAAGTAAGCATTATACTTGACAGTCTGACTCTCAGTCATCATCAGTCATGAAATGAAAAGTCTACAACAGTTAACACCAGTGATACAAGCGATTGGCTAAATAGCACGAAGGTGATCAAGATTCAAAAGTTGCCGCATGATTATTAATACTGAATAATGAGAAGTGACCGACTATCCATAAAGTTACTAAATAATATAGATTAGAAGACATTAAGCCTGTTTAGTGTGCAATATGATGGCAAAAATTAATGACCAACAATTTTCTCCGGCAAGTTTGCCCCTGCGGGACTTGGCCAACATTGTCTGCCAACAACTGCTGGTGTATCCCTGGCTTTGTACTGCTGTGACACACTATTTGAATTCTACCAGCTGGAAGCAACGTTGGCGAAAACTGATGACCCTTTATACCTATAAATTACTAAAATAAGATCGGTGCACGAAATGCAGCATCGTACATGAATTTCAACATTCACGTTACGTTTTTTGGCCCTCTTCATGACTGTGCAGGCCTAGTCATCAGACAGTCGCTGGGCATCTAATAATTTCACATTTGGCAAGCACAGATACCTGCATTGGAGAGTGTCGACTTGGGGGATCTTTAATTGCCAAATCCAGATTTTGATTCATTGTGAGATAGGTAGCACTGGACTTGAGAATTTGAGACCAGTTACTGCAAAACTAAATCTGGAAAAATTATTATAATCAGTAAACCTAGAAAGTCAGCATACATCTGTATGTTTCCTAGAGTACTGTGTCTGTTGTAAGAAAAAAAAGGAGTGAACTACTTGTTATCTGTGCAGTGTCAGTTATTTTATGTAGTTAGTTTTTGTGCTCAAATCGACCGCGGACATTTATGCAACTGTGTATGCATTGCATTGGAAGTCATAGCATCATGCAACATCACGCATGCACGATCAAAATCATACGACGGCCTATCTCATATCAGGAATTTTATGGACCTTTATCATGAGATCATTGATCTCATTTTAGTTTTAAGTTATATTATGGCCACAAAACAACATGTCTTATTCACAATACATGCAGAACGATGTGAACGCACTCACCAAGCAAACAAGTAACTGAAATGCAAGTCGAATATACTCAAATAGACACACTTTACATATTATATGCTAGTGTTGGCACAATATGGCTTTTTAGGCAAGCAATACGATACAATGCAGTAATTCTGTGCCTCACTAGTCCGTCTAAAAATGATATCAAACAGTGACACTATTATAGCACTGCTGGTCTATGCAGGGAAGTCATTTTATACTAATTTTAATATGCTACTTTAAAGCATACCATTTATCACATCATACTAGGTAAATACCCAGGTATTTACCTTTTTGGAGCTTACCCGGGTATTTACACTTTTTACGTAAATACCTGGGCATATACTTTGCCCCAAAGTATATACCTTTTTACCTTTTAGCATAGAGTTTTTACGTGAACCCTATCACATCAAACCGAGATGGCTGCTCCCCATCCAAAATTACACATTGTCTCCTGTTGCACAAAAAAATCGCATATATGACAGTTAGAGTCACATCGATTAAGCTTACATTTCGAAAACTTTTATGTATTATCAAAGGGAAAAACGACACAAGACTTGTTATAATAAATGTTTACAAACAGAGCGCCATTCTCCTCCGTTAAATATTTAACTGGTACAGTAAATAATTAAATTAGGGTTGTTGCGAAATTTCGGATACGCTCTGTTCACCCAGTCGTATTCACGATTTTGCACAAGTTGATTGTTACTGGAACGTGAATCCATAATAATGGTGCAACGTACTTTACTGGTCGTATATCACAGAGGGTGGCTACTTTGTATTAGACAAGGACGTCCATAACTCGTGTTCTCTCTCGAATGAAAGCGGCTAATTCTTCGAGTTTTTTTAAAATTCAGATAGCGCTCATAATAGCATTGTGTAATAATCAGTATAAAAATTCCTCTCCCCTGTTGACTTTTAAAGTTTGTGTAATTATTTTTTTTTATTTTGTGCAGTCAATGCTTGTACTATCTCCATACATTACTCACAATTATGAGTAATAATAAAGATTAACTTACTTACTTAAATCTAGCTGAGATAATGGTAAGTTACTTATTATTTAGAGTTGTGAATACCTGCATGGTGAGAACCTCACGTGATGCTCTACTTCTGCAATACATGACATGTATTCAACAAATAATGCACACTTATCACTGACTGATTATACAAACGTGTTACTCCCTATATGACCATTATTAGCACTGTCATAAGACTAATATATATTATATATGTATCATACCTGATTAATGGCAGGGCTGTGGTCTATTAATTGACGACTGAATGCCATAAAAAGACACTGCATTTTTATTGAAATTGGCGACATAATTGTTGGTACTATAGGTGTAAAATGGAGACAGCAGTATGAGATGAATGGACATACAGCAGAGATGTGATATAATAAAAATATTGTAGTTCACCGATCATCATGGAGAAACTAGAAACCTGCAAGTATACCAAGTTTGGTGTTGATAGCTTAAGTTGGTTTTCTTTTAGAGCATGGACACACACAGACTGTAGACAGACAGAGTCACTGATACACAGCTGCACATGCACTGGCTATGGAGGGCATGGGTAATTAGGCTAATCAATCATTTAGCCGAGGACTAACTTATTAATTAATGATAGGTCTAGTGTACAGGGCAGACAACTGTACGACTGTGAAACATTATTATCTTTATTAGACATGATGAGAGCAGACACGTGTACTGTACAGAGAGACACACACACACTCACTCACACAGTGCAGTGCATGTCATGTCGACCATGCACCACTTCACTCGACACAAGACACAACTAGACAACTGTCGTCAACTGACTGAGGATCGACGTCCCACTGACCACATTTCAACCACTGACCTTGAATTGTGAAGTTTGAGTTTAATCTTCAATCCCAGAACAGCTATGGTCGTGACCCATTCCACACATAGAATAGGTCAAAGGTCAGCTGGTTTAACGGAAGCAGACAGACAGAGGCGACTGCATTACCTCTAGTGCTACGTGGTCAGTAATCACGACGTCATTCTATGATCTGACACAAGTATCATCAACACATTCATTACTAGTAAACAGCAAACAACAACTGAATACACGAATTACTGGTACAGTATAGACCGCGAGCATGCACTGTAGTTGATCACAGTAGCAAATGTGCCGACGAAACTGGTCAGATTCTTACATTCTACTGTTTGTGACGCTACAAAATGTTAAACTATCCAAACTAACTCAGTTCTATCAATTATGCACTTCTCTGATCACTCATGCACATTCAAATTATTATAGCAATATGTGAATATACACATACCCACAAATGGTCACCCATTCCAATACTAACCGAGCTCAATGTACAGTGATTCTGCACTTCCATCCCTGATTACCACCCTAGTGTTTACCAATTATTCTACTAGTTCAGACTCGATAGTCTAGTGGCTAAGGCCATGCTGTCGAGTAACAACCATGGGCAAGTTATTCACACCCATGTGCCTCTGTTACCAAGCACTATAATTTGGTACCGGCCGACAGGCAGTGACACCCTTCAACTGGGAAGATAACCACAGGCCTGGCGGAAAGTAATGGCAGCCTACAGCCAGGTGGATGACTTAAGTCACCTGTGGGCTGACTACCTGTACCTGTACACAGGCCCAACACTCTGTAACGAGTTTGGGAGAACTTTACCTTTTTACCTATTAGTTAAATAGCCACTGCTGATCATATTGACTGCATCACACCTGGCTGTGCACAGCTGAATCTGTCATCAGTCCATGATTTAACATTGGTCCGGCAGCTGACAATCACTGAGCACTCTATCAACAGGCATCAAGTGTGCTCATAGGAATGGCAACAGCGTCAATCACCAAACAAGCCACACTTTTGGGTGTTATCACATTAAATCATGTTATAAATGTTATCAGTCAGTACTTACTCAAATAAACCCTGCTGCTGAATGCACATCAAGCAGACAGACGTCCAAACAGTTCCTGTCCATCTGCACAGCACTAAACGTAAACTGACCGAGCCTTCTCAAGATATGTTGAACTAGCCGACCTGCTGATAGTAACCACACACTGACGTATTCCAACTCATAATTAAACCAAATGAAGTCGTTGAATGCAAGGTCATTAAAACTCTACAGGACAAAACGTTAACACAAAAAATACGGCAACACAACTAAACTGCCAACATGTAAATTTACATAGATACTATGTACAGTTGAACTGATGACAAACAACTACTGTAGCGACGCATGTTACGACAACATGCTACACTTGATCAACGTTGCTAAGCACAGCAGCAGCAGCAGCCGCAGCCGCAGCCGTGATATAGCACGTCAGTCATTCAAACGCAGCACAACATCACTAGTGGGTTGGTTCATATTACACATCTCATCTCACTTCACCTCACCCCACCTGAACTGATTGATCGATCAAGTAAAGGTTTCTCACAGACACAACACACACGTCATACTAACTGCATTCTGACTGGGTCACTTCACCACCCAGTTCGCTGTGGCTGCGACCAATCACAGCACACTCAGCTGAGATGAAACGAGGTCATATGAGATTGGTAATATGGACAATCCATCACGCAGACAGGTGCACTATGAAAGGTCTGTCTGTCCATGTTGTCTGCAGCTGCTGTGAGTAAAAACAGAAAACACGCGACGACGTGTTGGTTGGTTGTAGAAAGACAATCAGTTGATTCAAATCAGAAATATGTATGCACGTGACCAAGAAGTGAGGGGCAAACCGTAATGGTGATTTGAGATTTGCCCATCACTAATGATGACAAGTGAATACATCAGTTACTGACGGCACAAACAAGTTGACAGTGTTGAGTAGAAAAGACTTCGCAGCAGTCACAACAACATGATATATCACACCAGCCAACTCAGCCCTGCATCCCTCCTGGTCGCTGAATCTAACTGGGTGGGGTAAAGGCAGGAATGTCAGCTGTGCCGGGTGTCAGTATGTCAGTGGCGCAAGACTTCCCACAGCAGTGAGGCTTGATGCAAGCTGGTCTACTACACTTACTTACAACAGACACACACTTATCATAGAAACAGTCAAAAGCTAACCGCAACCCTAGTAAGACTCAACGACGACACATGAAATAAGGCAAACCAGTGACGTGGCTTGTTCACAGGTATATCATCAGTTTGCGAGGGGAATTTTCTCACTCGTGTTGACACACACAGACAGACAGAGAGAGCACGTCATCATGTGTACAATCATCTGTCTGCAGTCAATTCAGTTCAGTTGAGTTCAGTTGAGTGTTGATAACACGCTGCTGCTGCTGCTGCTGCTGGAATCACTTAAGTCGTAGTTCAATGTGTGTCTTGGCGGCCATAGTGCACGGCACCGGCCGTGACATGTCAGACAAGTCTGTCGTTGTAACATGTCCTTTAGTCTGCACACACAGCCACACAAACTGAAAGTAACTGAGATGTACATCAGTTATGCAACAAGCCTCACAACCGCTACGAGATCTCACGTGCCCCATGGCGTCACACAACCCTCACGTGCCCCATGGCGTCACACAACCCTCCCTCATCTCTCACTACATTCACGTTAACTCCTCCACTTACACCCCAATCCCTCGTCTTCCCATTTCTTTCTCCACTCTCTCCAATCTTCCCCTCTTCTCCCCTTTTCTAGCCGTGAAAGGTGTTGGAGGTGGATATCGGCATGCTGCCAGTTTTGCAGAGGATTGGCGATGCATACAGTGTACGTAGATGTTCTATCACTGTCAGTGCCGCTGCTACTGACGCCTAGAATCACTGCTCACTGACTGATGGAGTTAAGTAAAATTTAGTGTTCCATGCCACAGAAAACAACGGGTCATCTGAGTGATGCTCTCAATCTCATATCATATCATAGCTCTAGTACTGAGTACGGAGAAAACTAAATCAAAACCAGCAGAAACGACCAAAAATTTAAAGTAAACCTAGACTAATAAAATACCCAAACTACAACAACATAAACAACCAATCAGCTGTAGCGGGTAACATTAAATCTGACGGTAGCACAAAATAGACTCACCGACTAAAGAGCCAGATTATGTCACTTCTTATGACATTCAGCCAGGAAACATAGCGGGGCTGTTATCAACGGAAAAGATAAAGGAGATGTAAATAAGAAAAAAATGTAAGCAAAAAAAATGTAAGCAAGTTACAAAAAGCCGAAGGGAGCAAATGATAAACAAGCACACAAACAATCTATACAGTGCCTATAGTACAACATTTCTAGGGCGCAAAGGAAAGATAAAGAAGAACTGTGAATGACTGTTGACTCAGACGTCGTCTCGATGTTCTGTGTGTATGTTGCAAGTGCAAGTTCACAACGACTCACATGTGAACGACTTGTCAATTCCACGTCGTCTCCGCCGTCGTCGTGTGTAGGACACTCGTCCGTCGTCGTCGTCGTCACGCAGTTGTTCTACAACACCGCACACACACGGCAACACACACACACACACACACGGCTCACTATCATCAACTCACAGCAAACACACAACGTCTCTACAATGACATATCATGATGATGAGCTGAAATTCTCCAAAAATACTTTCGTAAGCTGTGTGCACATATTTGAACACAAAACCCAAATGCGGATGTCCCGGATGGTTATGTTTAATTTCCTGTAGTCACTCAATGCCTACTGTTTCCTAGATGTTACATATTCAAACAGCACACAATTTAACGTCAGAAGATAGTACATTCACCGTGTAATTTGATAGCAAGTACGTCACTAGTTAAATCTCTTTCGTTTCATTTATGTGTATGCTCGTCACACATATATACACACATTCACACTGTTATGCCTATATTTCTGTTGTAATGTTGTTTTTCTTGCAGCTGTTGTTGCTGCTATTTCTCTTATTTTCTTGTCTATAACTTGCTGACTAATAAAAGAAGTTCATTCGTGGGAAACTCTAGCAGCATCACAACGTAAACCAACCTCAACTACAGTATCGCTAGCGTTGATGTCAGCAGACGGCAAACAATTGTTAACGACCGCGTCACTGCCAGGCTGGCGTGCTGCGTCGTCCGCCGACAGTGCGCTGACATCAGCGACAGAGTTCTGAGAGACGTCGGCGACAGACAAACTGTCAATAGAATCATCAGACATCAGCGCCATGACAGTTTGACTCACAGTGCTGCCGCCGCCGCCGCCGACAGCCGGCGTGTCACATGAACTGTCAGTCTCAGTGACATCGCGAACAGGTTCAGAGTTCACAAGAAACAGTTCCGACTTGGTGCTGCGTAGCCGTCGTCGTTTGGCCGGTGACGGACCGGTGTCAGCGGTGTCGCTGTCAGCGGATGACGGCACGCCGACACCGGCCGATGTGGTAGCAGCGTCAGGCGTCGTGCTAACTGGCGGCGTCGCTACACGACCTGACGGCGACGGTGTCGACTCAATCAACTACAAACACAACATTAACTAATTGACTGATTGCGTGAAGGTTCTACGCACCACTCAACACTAAATAGCTGACACTGACGACACTCTTTACAGCCAATCTCTTGGCTCGCCAATCTCTTAGCTCGTTTCTGAAGAAACATCACAGCTGAGATGCCGTCTATTCATACAGCAAAATGACGGCACTGATGAGCGTCAGTGACAAACCATCCGCTGGAAATCTGTCGTTGACTGAGCAGCGACGTTCCAACGACGCCCGAGTCTCAACTGAGTCTATAACCCTCACACATTGACATTCAATACCATCAGAGTTATACACGGTTCACAGTCAAATCTCAAAATGGAAATTCAGCACTTTTTCAGGACCTGATATACCAAACAATCAGCAATGTTTCGGGCCTCGACCTATGAATTTGATACCAAAACAAGAGACCGTGAAACTACATGCAAATAGCCTTATTGTCAATGATGACAAACATGAATGTAACACTACTAGTACATAATTTGCTTCACAGTGGCCTAACTAGACCACCACAACCAATGTACTACCCTGATTGACTTTCAGCACCTTTGTGATAAAATATCAGCAGTTTTTCAGGACTTTCTCAAGACCAATGTCTAATTTCAGTACTTTTCAGGGCCTGAATTTTCAGACTCAAAAAATCAGGACTTTTCAGAACCAGTGTGACCGCTGGTTACAGCCATGACCCATACACATGCACCAGGTCAAGGTGACTCAGTTCAAAGTTAGAGAGGAAACAGACGGATAGATAGTTGGACGGAGCTGATTGCATTACCTCCCGTGCAAATGTGGTCGGTAAATATTCTCACAAGATACAGCAGCGGCGGTGGCGGCGACGGCATGTTTACTGTACAATGACAACGGGCTCTGTAATGAGGATACTCTGTGGACTTGTCACAACAATGTCATCACTTAGTTACGTTCTCTCGGTGGATGCCATCAGCAGCATTACATTGCTACAAGTTCACCTCCTCTCCTGGTTTTTTTTCAAACTTAACCTGAAAACCATTTAGCACAATTCATTCTTTCTGGGTTGACGACATACAGTCTACCTAGTGACTGTTTACGCCTCTTGACTACGCATTCACGCCTGATGATCTGTGTGTTTATGTGTCACGTGTCTACCTTTGACCGTCGCTTGGTCGGGATGTGATGATGTCCGTCAGGGTTGACGAGTGAATCAGGGACGTAGTCCGTCAACTGTTTCCTGCACACACAGTCAATCACCATCACACAGTCACTACTCACCATCACGTCAGACACGTCTGCTGGCTAGTTTCACCGCGCTGGTCATACTCATTCCACAACGGCAGCAGTTACAAGTCGACGGGATTCTTGATTCCAATCAATTTGCCATGCCAAATCAAATCAAATTGCCAAATCAAAGTGATAATTTCCAGTTTCACACAACCCACAATCAGCAATACTAATTCTCAACTGATCACTTCCTATTACTGTTCCATAGTGACGTCGGGTCTAGAACGTGGAAAATTCGTCAAGTTGTTATAAGCCGCTAAAGTCATCAGAGCTATTATCTGCCGACAACAACAATCAACAATCATGCAAAACTGACGAATGAAAACCAATGCTAACAAGTATCCACATCACCTGTTTTGCAGTGCACAACTACCTAAACCAACTGTCAGTTTTAAGGATCTATTCACACTCGAAAGTTTCTTTCATGACTTGCAGTCAATAGTCAACTTTTGCCAACAACTGTGCACTGTCTAGCGTGAACAGTCCAATTTCAAATGTTTATCACTTTGGAAAGTCACTTTCACAAAACAGATGTAGAGAGTGAAGAGGCGTTTGAACCGAACCTCGCGCGCACGCGTGTGTGTGTATCTGTGTGTGCATAACACTATTTACAACTGTTACTCACAACACAGCATTAAACCCTAGAACAACTGTCCTTGATTGAGGATCGAAGTCCCACTGACCACATTTCATACTGAGACCCTAACCCTAACCTCGACCTTCAACCTTATGAGAGCTACGATGCAAAAGGTCAAGGTCAAAGGTCACGTAGTTCAAAAGTTAGCGTGGAAACGGACGGACAGACAGACAAACGGAGGCAATTGTATTACGTGCCGTGCTAACGTAGTCGGTAACAACTGTGATAATGCTAGTTGCTATCACTGCCACAATCATCATTGTAGCTCTGACGTGAAGGTTCACTGACCACACAGCAATGTACGTGTGTGCCGACATACTCACCGTCGGACGTAGCGAACTTCGACCGTCATGTCTTCAGTGCGTAGATTACGTGTCATTGCGTGCGTGTACACTAGACACACACATGACAACAACACAACACTCAACACATACGTCTACTGACATTACTAAACATCTAATATTGACATGCACCGTCCAGAACCTTAGCAGATGCCGAGATAGCACGATATGTGTGCTGTTGGTTGCTACTAAAGTGTAGTACTCCACATTTTCCATAATCCACAGGTCTTCCTCGCTAAAATTCAAGATCACAGGATACTACAATAACGTAGTAACAGTGAGAACAGTTGTATATATACTACAATCCGGTTTGACCTTGACATGCAGGTAGCCAACACAATGACCTATCCATTGTTAGCGCGAGGTGTAATATATACATCTCACACTTATGCTACAATGTCAGTGTGTGTCTGTCTGTGATGGAAGTGCATTGGCGTATCATAGCTAATTTAGGTTTCAAATTCCGATCCTAATTTACCACGCATTGTGGTCGCAGGGAGGGGTAATCTAAACAACAGCATCTCGCGCTATGCTAGCCACTGCTAGGCCCTCTTGTTTACCTGTGTGATGACAATCAACCAACGTTACAGACGGACAGACAGACATCATGCCTGTAGCAAAACAACAACTGACAGACCACAACTCAAAGCTGAGTCTGCAGTTGACTGCAGCTCAATGACTGACCAGCCGATCAACACCACAGTATGTGACAGACAGACAAACAGACAGACACTGACGTCAGTTCAATAACAACATTTATAGCACACACACATGCACACATATAGTAAGCTGAAAGGACCGAGAAGCGTGTCGTTACTACAGAGATGGATGGCGGGGGGAGGGGGGTAAGATGAGGCAAGGCAACTGAGAATGATAACATCGTCTCAGCAGCCTGTAAACAGAAGCAACACTCAGCTACTACGGCGTAGAGATGAGAGCTGATTGACTCAGTGATTGACTCATTGATTCATTGACTGACACTGATTGACAGACAGACCGACCGACCTAGGTCGGTGAAGCTCTGTATGTCGTAGGTGAGATCAACGTTCTTGATGCCGTCCGACTTGGCAAACTCAAGACCAACAAACCAGTGAGTCACCAACTTTACACCATCACTACTACACACACACACACACACACACATATCATACTTCACACCATCACTACTACACACACCATCACTACACAAACAAACACACACATATCAGTCACACTATATATACAACTCTTCTCACTGTTACTACGTTATATACATATTTCTCTGCCCTCGCCATTAATAGCAGTACATTATCAATTAACTCCAAGCAAGCAGTAGCTTTCACTCGCCCTGCTTGCGCAAGGTCATCCTCGGCATTACAATTACTAGACATTGCCTTTACATCGACAGAACTGCGCTGATGCCGTTTCAAAGTCACATACTCATCACATGGACTACAACCTTCCTGTGTGTGTCGGTTTCTGCTCGTGAATAATCATGATGTTCACATGTATGAATATTCATTAGCAAGTCGGAAAGCAATGCAGGTGCCGGCTTATAGCCAACGTTCAATGTTCTTGTGCCAACTGCATCAACTCAGCCTCACATCCCTCCAAGGTCGCTAAATTGAGTACCAGCCTCAACTGGCTCGAGGAGGCTGGAATGTCATCCATGTTGGGTGATAGTCAGTTAGTTCACTGACCTAATCAGCGAATCATTCTCAGTCTATTCAAATACTCCGAGTCTATTACCACGGCCTCAGATTCACTTCATTATTGCAACGCTGCATAAATTAGCATGCATTTCTCACTAATGTTGTAGTATAGACAACGTCACACACTGATCATCACTAATCACTAGGACGGTACTACATCTATGGATTACTGGTAGTGGTCGTTAACTAGACTGACGTGTCTTTGAGAGGTGCAAACGCCCGCGGGTTGACGTGCGCCAGTTTGATGAGTGGGTTCTTCTCCAGAATGTTGCCAATCAACAGACGAATCTTGGACTCCACCAAACCAACCCTACAAACACGGGACAAATTGAGTACCAGCCCCAAATGGCTAGGATAGAGGCAGGAATCTCACCTATGTAGGGCTGCCAACCCTGCAAAGCCAAAAACTGGGGGTTTCTGTGGTCCAAAAAAAGGGAGAAATAGTAAACATTTTCACTACAACTGAATACATACAAACAAACAATTATGGGCCATTTTGGTTGGTATGAATGGGAAAACACTGCATTATAAATAAGTAAGCTAACAAATGGCACAATAAAAGCTGTAACGCCCCATTCACACTGAAAATTATCGCCACTTTAGTGTTTTTTGGCACTTATTGCGGCGATATTTACCGATACAATAGCACCATGCTTTTTAAAATCAACCCGGCCGCCGTGTGCTATGTTGACATCAAAACGGTACAGAATGCAAAAGTGTCACATAATGAATGAGGACTTATTTATACACTTCACCTCATGTCTGTATTCAACTCGATACTTCTGTTCATATTTAACACATTTTTTTGCCTATTGTACAGTTACTAATGTGGTTATAATTGACACTGTGCCGGTAATTTTGTCAGTTAACATTATTACTTTAGATATTTTTCATGAATTACAATTAATTAAAAATCTAAATATTTCTTTGAAAAAATAACAAATATTTATGTACTTGAGTTTAAAATGAGAAGCATACTCTTCTTCAAGTTTGAGTCCAGCTTGGTACTCACAACAACGTATCACAAACTGAATTAAGGAAGTAAGTGAAATAATCCAAAACACGCTGACTAATTAATACAGCAACCTACGGGCCACTAACGGCCCCAGACTACTCACAACTACTAACCCTAACTGTAGCCTGTATGGATCCTAACTGACCCATCATCGCTAAACACAAACCTTCTTGCACATTACCAACGTCGTTCACTACGGTTCAGCAACTGATGTGAAATTGACAGTAAGTAAGCGTCGTCAATGGGGCAGGCCGTGGTTGGTTGGTCGTCGGCCCCGTGGTACAGTAATTAGTGAGAAACAATGAAATATTCACCATTCAACGTGGTGCTCCTCGGAGTCCGCCGACGCTATCAGCAGGATGTAATGTCTGACAACACACACACACACACACATACAGGGTGAGCAAAAACAGTAACCCACCAAAAGCTCTTAGAAATATCTTAGCCTATGCTGAACCTTTCTGAGCTACATTTTGCTCAGTAATAGTCGGTTTATATCCACACGTGTACCAAATTTGTGGAGTTTATATTAAAATGTTATGAATCAAGGGTCCATTTTTCACGAGTTTCCCCATTTTTACAGTTTCTGATTTTAAGCATTGCAGTTGGATTTCGAACATTCGCAGAATGCACATTAGTTTCCAAGTCCAATGCAATAATTTAATAGCGGTGGCGGCTGACTGACTGACTTGTATTTCTGGAAGAAGTCCGACGGCTTGAAGAGCGTCGACCAGTCGTCTTTGTTCTCAATGATACGCTGTGTCACTTCCAGCGCTGCACACACACACGCACACACACACACACACACTCACAGTCTACATTCACTGACGCCCTGACATGATGACAAGTTGCTATATCAGTAATGCTAATCACATCATGCATCACCATCGTTCAATCATATTCGCCAGGTGGCACCTAGATGAACCCCTAATGCATGGTTACTTTGGCCCATGCAAGTCTGCCAGTGCAAATGGTTCAGCCATTTTTGCACAATTCACTCATGTGACCAACTGACAACAAGCACAACAGATCACTCATACTGGATAATAGTGAACTAGACTGCCCAAACAGACCATGTCACGACCCACGGTGGTACACCCATTAATAGCCACTGCACAAGATCATTCAACTGTGTTTGTCAGGTGGCGCCAATGTGCAGGCCATCTAATATATCATTTCTTAGTCACCCCACTCACCATCAACTAAGTCGGTTCTGCCATTTTTGCACAGTAAGGTTCACCCATGCGACAAACAACCACACATACAAATTAATGTGCACAACAGATCACACCGAGTGAGTTGTAATGGTTCACCACACCTTTATTGAACTCGTTGACCATGATGGCGCGTGTCGACTGAGTGACGTTGTACGTGGAGTTCTGTTGTGGATACGCCGGCGTGATGATTGGCATCAGGTGATAGCGGTCACCGACGTTCTTCTATCAACCACCACCACCACCAGCCATCAACACTCACTCACTCACTACAGACGTTCCACTACATGTAAAATACAATACAATAAATAATGCAACTAATATCTGTTTCATTTTATTTTACTGCAGAGGAGATGCACTCGCCACCTCTGTATCCAAGGACACCACTGATATATAAATCATTTTTTTACTATTATTTCAAACGTAAAATTAATGCCGCAAACAGCATTTATTTTATTTTACAGCACTGTTTATTTTATTTCATGTTACACGTGTAAACAAATTAAGAGAACAAAAACACAGCAAAATCATGTGACATTTTGACAAACAAAACTCACCAAATTTACACCAACTTCAATAGCAGCGCAGTGGACCGCGGGTTACACTAATATACCGTCCTCATTCAAGACTTCTGATAGAAATTCCATTTTGCCAGCATACAAAGATGACTGTCACTATGTTAGCTGCCACACCAAGACCAGATACAACTGAGAATGAGATGACGTCACGTACGCGAGGGTCCCACACGGGAAATCCCAGCTTGACGTTGTCTTCTAAAGGTCGCAGCATCACGGGTTTTGGCCACTGCCTGAACACACAGCATAAAGGTGTTACTGTTACTTGATAATCAACGGCTTCATTACATCAGACAGTTGCACGACTTCAAAGCAACAGAAAACAACTTGTCACACTGACGGTTAAGGCTGTAAAATATTTGCGGTCTTTGTATGATTTGCAAACTTTGTAAATTTTACCTACCACTGCAAATTCTTGCATTTGCCGTGAACTGGTGCAAGTTTGACTAATTTAATAATATATCCATTAATGGTTACTAGACGAACAATGAAATACATCACAAAATTGTCTACAACTTTATTTACGAATCAAAACGTGCTCATTCTGTCTCTTGATTGGTCCGTCGGTCCGTCCGTCAGTGACACACAAATGAATTCTGAAGCAATGACTCACTCGATCGAGATGTTCTCTGGGGTGGCGGGTCAAGTGTGACAAAGAAACCATATATTAGCTGGGTGTCCCGATCCCATAGATAAAGCTGCAATTTTTGAGGGGTGGGGGGGGGAGTGGAAGGGAATAGGCTGGAGCAGTGTAAAGTATAGTAACAGTGTAGCACTAGTCATGTTAAAACAGCTGAACTTATCAATGAGCTGTGTGGAACAGTAAGTGGGCTGAACCAAAGGAATTGTGTATTATTAGATGGGTGTAAACAAATGGCACCACCTACTGCATAGTTACCATGCACAATCGTTCAACTATATTTGCCAGCTGGCGCCATTATGCACGCCCATCTAATACACAATTACTAGGGCTCAATGCACTCACCATTTCAAACGACGGCTTCATCGGTTAACGGCCAATTGCGTATTCTCCCCACGTTGCTGTACACTGCACCACCTTATTTGCCACCAACTGTAGACGGCGTTGAATTACAGTTGTTGAAGACACGTCACTGAGAGGATATGTTCTACTTACAAGACTTCTGTTTGGTGACTTAGCTGTAAATCAACATTGAATCTCGACAGATAAATGCCACCTTCCAGCAGCATAAAAACACCATCACAATCATTTCTTAGTATCATGATACGGAGCACAAGTTCCAGTGTCTCCAACAAATCAGTAGGTTTGATTTCCACGAGTTTCTGGGATACATTTTTGTAAAAATTCAGTAGAATTCGAAGTATGTAAACGGTGAATTTCAACTTACCCAATGCCTATCACAGTGCTATCCAACCAACGTAGGAACTCAGCCAGAAATTTCCAGGAGATTTTGAAAATTTCTAGAAGATTTGCAGGACTTCCAGGAGGAAAAATAACTCCAGTAGATTTTCAGGATTTCTAGGAGCATCAGACATCCTGAGTTGTCAACTCAAGATATGTACCTCACACACACTACATGTAGATACAAACCATTTTGAGAAGACGAGAAAAAATTTGTGAACGAGAGTTGCGGAGGCGGCGTTGGGATAGAGCTGACAGACCCTAGCGACCAGCATCGCCCACGAGACACCACCGAGGAAGCCGAGGGCGTTGGAATAGATTCCTTTGCCTAGCACACACACACACACACACACACTGAATGATCTACTTCTAGTGGACAACGTCGGCAGTCATTTCAACATGCAAACCCATCCATGCAGTGCACTTAATAACCAACCGAGCGACCTTGACCTTTGGACTCAGGCAAGCACTGTTGTGAGCGAAGGACTAGCAACGCACTCCACACAAAATAGATCACTTCAAAGTTGTTTTTTCCACCCATAATCACTTGGCCTAGTAGTAAAGAAACCCAATACAACCAAAGCAACCATATCCCACCCACAATAGAATGTTGAATAAATTCACTTACATCCAAGCACAATAAACAGTTATCAGATTCTCCAAAGCACTTAATTACTGGCTTATATTGTGGACAGCAACCTGGTAGCAAACAAACACTGCAGTGGAACAGTTGCTAAAGCTCTATCAATAACAGTTGCTTTAAATGCCAAATGTGTCGGCACAATGCACAGACTCGTGTTATCCAAGTGTTACGCCCAATCATCAATATTTCTGCTTCCTATTGCATTGTACATCTCAGTTCTGCAATTACTGTCTCGTGAATCAGACGTAACTGAGTGCAATATTCTCGGACGCATCAATCAAATAACATTATAAACCTGTGTTGACTGGGTAACACCTGTGTTGATTGGGTAACACCTGTGCCTGGGTAACACCTGTGTGTTGATGTGTGTCACACCTGTGTCACAGACTGCTATCAATCAACAATTACTAGATGAGTGACAGACGTACGTTTGGCCCAGAGTTTAATGGCTCGCAGTGTCATTCTGAAAGTCTCAGGATTTGAGACGAGATGAAGGATTTCATCCGTGACTCTGCAACCTGTACACAGCGTGTAGTGACAGCTCTATTAACTAGGCTTTGATTAAACGTCTTATTTTGTTCTGCCAATATGACTGAGTTGAACTCCAGTCAACATAAACTGGTCATTTAGTCACGTTCTTCGTAGGTTTCTGTTGACATCTCAGCAATTATTTGTCGTAGAACAACACATCGACGACGCCTCTCAGTGATCACATCATAGCGGCGTAGTTCATTACAACATCCAGGTCTGCATTTTACAAGAAATCAGTCAATATAAAACAAAGGCACAGTCTCCACAAGACTCGGTAGAAGTGATGTAGCAGCCTCAGATACGATGCTTCATGAGCCATCCCGAAATTTTTCTAAGTACAGAGTTTGAAGAAAAGTTCCAGAAAATCCAGAGAAAGAAGTACTCTTTGTTTTTTGAGATACGTGAATTTTGTTACACGGCACTGTATGACAGGCCGAGCAAAGTGTGTGATAATAAACCGTGCTAAATGTGTGCCATGAGTGAAACGTCGACACAGCAATGCTGTGATGATGAATGGAACACGATTGTTGATGTCGTCTCACCGTTGAGGCTGCGGATACAGCGCATGTCCAGGTTCTTGAGTAGCATCTCGTCTCTGAGGTCCTGGTCGTCTTTGATCTCTTGTAGAGCCAGACGCGCAAACAGCATGTCCATCTGACACACAGACACACACATGCGCACACACACACACACACACACACACACGCACGCACAC
>Ga0209782_1000302_pt1 | contig 20104 bp, 11 predicted proteins | sample WorMetmaBAHAMAS1_FD_187390 | JGI IMG/M metagenome (GOLD analysis project Ga0209782, IMG submission 187390) | Marine gutless worms symbiont microbial communities from Max Planck institute for Marine Microbiology, Germany - Inanidrilus... | ecosystem: Host-associated > Annelida > Digestive system...
GGTGTTGTTGTTTTGTTGTTGTTGTTGTAAATTGTCACTTATAGTTCGGCGGTTTATAAGAAATTTTTTGTTTGAATTTTAACGTTAATTTGATGTAATCAAAACTAACATCTGGCCTGCCTAATCAAGTTACAAATGGAAAATGGTTGTTGAAAATGTTGTGTTTGTGTATTTTGAGTGTGTCTTTGTGTGTGATCTGTAGTAAAATTGATGACTATAATTTCATCGTTTATTTAATAGTGTGCAGGTCATGACTTTTAGTAGTTAATTATTTAACAGTTAATTGATATAAATTTTAATTGATTAAGTAATTTTGGTTGTGTCTTGTTGCTATTTAAATCACCTGCTGGCACATACGTTTCTCCGTGAAGAGTGTGGCGGCAGTTTTTGAATTAGTGGCTTTGATTGTATTGGATTAACTAGCATTTAATAATGCTTGATTGGTCGATTAAGCATTCACTAATCTTAAGCAGTCCCGATATCGTGGGACTATATGTGTAGTTGTGTGGGTGTCACAGGCAGCAGAAGGATGTTGCCTTGGTCAGTCTCAGCAACGTACTGCACCAAGTTCGCTATTCCAACGAGGCTGCGATTGTCATTCACGCTGCAATCGACGTCTCGCGTGAACTGAACGTCAATTATTTTACGCTCGGAAACATATATGCAGTAATTACGACTGTTTGCTATTGCCGATTATTCACGATGATGTCCAGTTACTTAGGGGATATTCGATTAAATGGGTCTGGATTCGGATATATGACAAATCCGAATCCAGATTCAGTAAAAAAGTGCATTCTATTAATCATCACTCACATGTTTCATTGTTTCTACGCGTGCAGGTTTTGGCCGAGTACAATCGGTCGGTCGTCTGCTTTGAGAATGCACTGCGCATTCAGCCGGACTTTGAAGCGGCGTTGAAACGTCGTCATGCCGTGCTCTGTCATGCCAAACTGGAGAATGTCCTTGAGACGCAGCACAGGTCGGTTCTCGTGTTAATTGGCATGAGACTGTATGCATTGATGCATGAGGTGGGACGTGTAACTTGTAGCCTACTATCTCACACCAGCTGCAGTGATCAAGATATAGTCAACATTTTTTTTTGTTCGGCCCGTGGCTTATTGGCCAAGTTCACGTGTGTATACAAATGCCAAGTGACCTGCAGGTGATAGTACAATAGTGTAATAATACACTGCAGAAGTTCCTAACGATTTTTAAAACATTAAAAATATTTGATGGGAGTTTCAGTGCTGCAGTCTGTCTGCTGCCTGTGAATGTTCCCTTGGAATTGCTCGCTGTGATATTGTAAAGAAACCTTTGACGATCAATGGCTGAAAAGTACCTTGAAAATGGCCATTAAGTGAGTTCCCGAGCTTTATTTCAACAGTTTTTTTTTCCAGAAGAACCTGGAACAATTTGTTAGTTTTCATCCTCCTTTTGTTCGAGAGGAGAAGCTATGCTTTGGGCATGCGGGCTTTTATGGTCCTGATGCTGTTCCTGTAATATAATCATCAGTGTTAAAAGCATTGAAGGAAGCAGAAAGCATTGACCCTGACAGATGGCCTAGTCTCATCCTGTCTCTGTTCACCATAAGGCTTCTGATGGAATGGGTGTTGTTTCCTTTGTGCCTGTCGGCTCTCCAGTGCCAGCACCAAATACGTTGAAAATGGCCAATAAGAAATTTATGTTATCGGATTACGTCTAATGTATGATGCCTATAGGTAGATTTTTGAAACTGCAACTGGGAATGAGCAGTCGTGATAATTTCTTTCTTATAGTCACGTATGCTATGAATTTGGTAAACTATTTAAAGATTGAGTGAGTACGGTGTAGGTCACTGCAGAGGACACTAGCCGAGTTACGTGAATATCAGCAGAAACACGACTCTTGGAAACAGCAGCAGCAGAAGCTTGTGTCAGAACAGGCGTCGAGAATGGAGAAGATTGAGCAGACCGTATCTTATGAGACGTACAAGTTGCGATTGGCTAATGAGGGCGTAGGTCAGCATGTTACAGCTTTTGTTATTATAGTTACTGCCGAGTACAACTGCTGGTGATATTAATAACTAATTAAGGATACATTAAAGTTGTTAGCTTTGAAAGGAGTCTTGCATTTAAACTGTTGCACAGCTGATATTATTAGGCTTAATATTATGATGTCTGGTACACTTATCACAAGCTTTTAAACATATGTTGCTGTTACTTTGCATTTACAGCTTAGAGTTATAAACAATTTATTGTGCCATTTTCTCAGTAAGAAACACCCTGCCTGAAGAGTTGTGGACCCAGCGGAATTCCGAAGATGCTGTTTTCAATATAGCAACATGCAAAGACTTTGATTTTATCTTTTTAATTTGACTATTGAAATGCGTCTACGTTCATTCTGTAATAGTAAAAGTACGCAGTGCCGTACTCCATCGAGAAAGAAGTATAATGCAGGATTTTCATCTCCATCTCAAACCTTTGAACCTGTAAAATGAATACACGATAGAGTGTGCGACACGTGGCCAGTGCAGCTAACTTCTGAATCTACTTACTTAAACTTACTTACCTAACACTTACTTACTTACTTGATGTAATAGCTTGACGTGTTTTTATTTTTTCGCATGCTGATAATTTGTCATAGTTTGTGATATGTCCCTTCATCAGTTGTGTTGATTTATTGTACTTTGTAACCCTTCAACTATTAGTAATGTTATCACTGATTCATATTTATATGTTGAACTTTGTATATTTTTATGATTGTAAAGATGTGATTACTAAGGCACAATATCGCCATATTTGTGTGAAAGCACCATTGAACCCCATCCAACCAACGAACCGATCTCTTATCTTCTGAGTCGCAGGGCAGTATTCACTTCCCATTCCACTGAGGGTAGGAGGCTGAGTGGATTTGAGTGGCCGGTGTCACACCAAGATGGGATATCTGCAAATGACCACCCATCTTAGTACCTGGAAAAACTCTGCAGTCATATCGACAAGCAAACCCACACTAGTCATAGGGACTATATTTTTACAGACTTTGGTGTTGATAGCTCTAGCCGTTTTTCTTTTAGAGCACGGACAGACAGACACACAAGCTCAGTGTCCTACCGTCACCGTGGTGATAGACGCTGCCGGCGTGGGTAATAACCGGGCTTGATCTGGAGTAAGTTTGTTGATATGATCAACAACACAACACCTGTCTGCAGCAGGTGCACTTCTAATAGGTAGATGCTGATGCTGACGATGACTGTTCGACAGGTGAGCACTGTGAGTTGGAGGAACGTGACGGCCATCACGTGCTGCAGTGTGCGTGGGCGCGCGTCAAACGTGTTCTCACTGACTACGACTTCACTCTGACGCCGTCCAAGGAACAGGTGCTGCCATTGCATGACACCGTCGTCGTCTTGCCAGTTTTCAGTTTATATCTTCTTTTCGCGGAGTAAAACCGGGATTCTCATAGATACATACATCTTCTGTTAGTGATGACTGTCTCCAACTTTCTGGGTAAACATTATTGTCAGTGGCAGTTTTGTAGTCCATATGTTATGAAATGATGCAGTTAGTTACAAACGTTAGACGTTGCAATTGTAGGGCTCAGATATAAATGGTAGTTGCTGTATCGTAAGTAAGTGGTGTAGAATATTTGTCGATAATATTTGCCTGTTTACTGTTGTATAGGTGGGTACTGATGTGATAAAGCCATCATATTTGGTGGGATATCTCTTTCTTTAGGTGTCATAACTTTGACCCATGCAGACTTCAGTACTGTAAAAATGGGCCTGGTGCAGTTCCAGGCCAGATGCTATGCAAAACGACCCACCAAATTTGGCTTGGTTTTTTACGTTTATCTGTGATGTCATAATAGCTTATTAATATCTGTGTAGTGGTTCATTTTTATTCTGTTGTGTTTGGTATAATATTTTCTATACTGTGTTCTAGAGTCTCTGAAGTGACGTATGTCATGTCAGGTAGGATGTGGAATCTTAGCGGGAGTCCCATGGTGGAACAGGAGGTGGTGAGGCCTGTAGTTTTCACTGGCTAGAGTTTCTGCTTTAAGTTCCTTTAATTGCTTTGATACTGTTACACTCAGTGACAAGAGGCAGGCTCAGTCTGCCAAAAAAAATATCAATTTTATTCAGTTGTCTCCGGAAGTTCTGAGTCGAGAGCAATGTTCATCCAGAAAAGGTCAGATGAAGAAATGGTGTTGCTGGCCGCGTAGGTGGCGTCAGCATCATTGAAGACGGAGGCCACGGACTACATGAAGCCCGTTCGACCAGCTCTCTACGCTGAGAAGCGAACCGTCCCTACTGAGGTTTCATTGTCACGTCTTCTCGTAGGATCATCTTCGACTTGGCAGATGTGTAATGGCAGTGCATCTGTAGTTAATCATATTTCAGTGCTGTATTAATAGTTGTGTCGTCATTGTCGTGATCATTATACACAAAATGCATTGTGCCGCATTCATACAGATACTGGTAGCATTTGTTTCTCTGTATTGAAGGACTGGTGACATCTAAGTCGTCAGTAGTAACGTAAACAAATTTTTAATCAGAGTCTTATCTTTTTTAGTAATTGGCATGTTGACAAACAACCGTTGATGTCAAAAAATGAGTGATTTTTGCTGTCGTAAACTCGCAGCAGCTTAAGGGAGTAATAGCAAATGACAGCTATTACCTGCCAAAAATTATTAAAATCGGTTCATGATAGTCGAAGATATAGCAAGCTAACACAGTGACGTTTTCCAGGCACATGACTGAAGAGACCCAATTTCCGGCGTTCAAAGGTAACACATAGACGTTAGTTAGGAGAGGCGGAATATCAAATCACCATTCGACAGCATATTCTTTCAGCAGCAGCTCTGCCAAAAATTACCGAAATCTGTTGATGTGCGTTGAAGTTATAGTGTACTACATCAGTGTCGTTTTTTTAGACACAGTGTACTGATGGTGTTTTGTATATGCAATACATCTAGGGACCCAACCAGCCGCAGTTCATGACATCTGATTGGCCGTCAAAGGAAGAATGTGACGAACACGCAACAAAATTTCCGATGGGCAACGAATTTCCGACGGCGTACTTGCCACCAGAAAACAAAGGCTTCGAGTGAGCTGTGTTGATGCTATTGCTGTCCACGAAGCTTATGTTATGTGTTGCGAGAATATCAGGACGAGTTTGTGAATGAGTAACTGCAAACCGTAAGGCCATTATAGAAATTTATTTGTTGTTTTTTGCATACAAACAACTGTCATCCAGACTAAAAAGGTGTAGCATTCGTTGCCTTGTGAATCACTGGGTGGTGCAGAAAGAGTAAGACCTGTTGAGGCTTTCTGTTGGATGTCTACAGTGCTTCAACACTGTCGGAAGTGCGTCCAGCATGTAAAAAAACCTGGAGTTATCGAGTCATTTGCAATGGTTCTGTTTTGTGAGACCATAATCAGTGAGGAAAAGAAGGTCAATTGAATTACAACTGAGAGTGTAGTTTTGCATTTATTAGTGCATGCTGGAAACATTTTTTTAAATATAACCAGCCCGTTTTTCCATATTTATTGTTGGTTAGACCTGGACTGGTACAAGTCTCGTTTAAGGAGAATCTTGGGGATTGCTAGAGTTGAATCTTGAGAGATGGGGGCATGTATGTGTACCAAGTTTGGTGTTGCTAGCTCAGTCCATTTTCCTTTTAGAGCACGGACACACCGATGCTCAGACAGACGTAGTCGTAGATGCCACTAATCATTCTACCAGTTTCTCGGTTACCACCGGCGGCATAGATAGTAACTTAACTAGCACGTGTGTGTTGGATGTGTTGCTTCACAACAGGATTCATCCCCTGCTTGGCAGTGCGCAGGGACTGGCGTCGGGTCAGCAGCATCCGTTTCCTTGGTATCCGCCGGTTTGTACCAGCCTGGCGGACATTCCTCAAGGCCAGTGTTCTGCCGACCACCTGAAGGCGATGAAGAATCGAAGCAAATTTTCGCAGAAAATCCCGGACACCAAGATGCAGCAGGTCTGCAGTCACTGGGTGTTTGTAATTATGATCGTCATTGGGTTTAGCTCAACAAAGGCACAACTTGTCCAGGTGCTTTTACGTGTTGGCCTTTTTCACATCTTTGCCCATCTTTGTCTCACATGTCAGTGCTGGTGGTGGTGACTCGATGTACCATTGCATCAGGTGAGCACGTAGCCATTCAGTGGCCACTGTACCAGAGAGCCGGTGTTAGCACCCCTCCAAGTTAAGAGGATTTTGTTGGAGCACAGTTTTACTGCACGTATTACTTTGTTGATAATAGCCAATGCATATGGCTTAACGAGACCATAAAATGTTCATCAGTGTCATTACCTTCGTGTCTCTGTACGGTCATTGTGTCTAGACAGCATCGCACTGCATCGACACAACTGCTACTACTACTGCTTTCAGTTTTTTGGACAGAGTTACATACCCATACTCGTATCTACAAACTGCCGGAAATCATGAAATAAATTGAGGAGCTGGCACAGTATGACTAGATGGCAAAAGTGGGCTAGAACAAATGGGATTTTAGTTAACACTACAGATTGATATTTTGTATTAAGTATAGAGTTACAGTTAGAAATAAAATTACTCCAAGCTGGCCTCTAATGGCCTGCGTCCCCCATATGAGGATCTTTAGGGTTGACTAGAGCTGAATTATTAAAGGCCAGAGATGAATACACTGATGATACTGTTAACTGCTATAGTTGTATTTTTTTGTTTGATTTTTGTGCATACACCCAGTTGTAGAACTGAGACTTATCTACTGCAGTGGTACTGTGGGAAACGTTGTCGTTTTAGATCAGTTTGCGTGTGGTCGTTGTTGTGCCAGGTGCTGCTGTCGTCGGTTGAAGGATGGGAAGAGTCGAGCATAACGCAGGACGAGATTGGACAGAGAATCGTCACTGCTTTGAAACGGGTGTGGAATTAGTCACTGAAAGGCTTTTGGAATTTTTTGTCTGTTATTTTTAGTCGCGCCTCTCGCACGCTGCGAGGCGCGACTCAAGTAGTCACGTTTCTGTCTGTCTGTGACAGAAAAAAAATGTGTCGGAGGCCCAGTCGCCATCCAATCACAGTCCGTCGTGGGCGCCCACGTGACCCAATCTACTCGGCCTGTGATTGGCTGAGCGACTCTCGACTCTCGCTTATAGTACCATTTATACAGTCCGTGCACAGTCCACCCATAGAGGCGCGACCATATACCGCTAGGTATTCTAGTTTTAATTTTACATCTGCTTTATGACTACAGCTTTCTGTTTGGTGTTGCCAATGTATTCGTAGCAACTCTGGACCTAATTGTGCTGTTTATTAAGTATTTTTATGCAATAATGACCCTAGTGTTTACAGACTTTCATGTATAACATATTAATTTCTTAGAAGTTTTTAATGTCGTTCATTAGTTGAACCACATACTCTTTACTCTGTTATAATTGTAGATACTTGCAGCCACGTAAAAACTGTTGTCACCATAATACTCAGTAGTATTTACCTTGTCTCATGTTGGGTAAGTTTGGTTAGAACTTATGATTTGTCTTATTATTACCAAAACTGTGTGTTTACTTCTATTTTATCTTTTCCTTTGAGAATAGCCTCGCTCTGTTTCCATTCCAGATGTCATAGAAGGAGAATAAACCTGAGTTATAATTTGTCTTGGTTCATTTTATGTTGTTGAATTTTTGTATTTTATGATTTGTATTTAATTGATTTAGTGTCTATAGGTTTATTTTTGTGTTAGCCTAGGTTTATTGCATAGTGATTTTTTCCTGGCTTTAATTTTGATCAGCAAGAGATTGGCTGGGAAGAGAATCTCTGATATGACTTATTTAGTGTAGAGTGGGATGTTAAACTTAACTCAATCAACCAAAAATGTGTAGGTTCAGCACCTAAAGTTAGCTACAGTCAGCCATATGTTGTTTTTATTATTTGTTGGTTGAATGCATATTTGTAGAAAATTGGTCCAAGTTGGGTGCTGTACAACCTCGCGGCCTTGTACTGGCGTGTGGTCGGCCACGGTCCAAATGGCGTCGAGTGTATACGCCGAGCGTTGCACTTTGTTCCCGACCAGTACCGCGATGTTCCGCTGCTGAATCTTGCTAACATCTTGTATCGTTCTGGTCATGTCCATGATGCCATATCCGTGGCCACCGAGGCACTGTCCATCAACGATGTTGAGGTTCCTGTTTCATCATAAATATCTGATAGGCAGATCCTTACAGTACAAAGATGGTGTAGATAAGTTACTGTTTATAACAATTGGCAAATGTTCTTAAATGGTATGCCAACTCGCATTGCTTCACCTGCATAGTGGCCTTAAAATGGTTGTTACTATTGCCTGATGGTGAGTTTCAGTGATATTTGTCTCTTGAAATATCTTTGCTAATAAATGCCATTATATGTATGTGAAACCTGTGTGCAATGTCGACTGTGCATATTTTAAGTCGATTCTGAAGATATTTCTGTTGGGAGTTGAGTTAAGTTTGCAACAGTGTGCTGTGACTGTTTACCTGTTTGCCACTTAGAAATACTCGTTCGCATCCAGGCCAAACTGAGAATATGATTAGAAGAAGAATCCTGCTGTATGGTTCCTGCATGTGTTGGATTTCTGTAAGTCTAAAGGTAGATGTGAATTTTATGCTGTAATATAATGTTTTCTGGTATATTTATAAAATTCTTGTGATAAAATGTTGTAGCCGGAGACACACTTCTTCATGGGCAGCTTGCTGGCAGCGAACGGTAATTGGTCGGGCTCCATACATCACTATCAACAAGCTCTGATACAGAATTCCGAGCATGCCGATGCATATTCGTCGCTTCGCATCATCACCTGCTACCATAAATACCATCGCATAAATGCCGCTACAGCCTCCGAACCCTCCCCTTCTCTGCTGCAGTCAACATGTGCAAAGCCTGTTACCAGACCCCGAGAAGCCGTATTCATTTGTACGAAGGTTGGTTTTTGTTTAGTTTTCAGAGCATACAACAAAAATTTAGAATTAAACATACTGTTGCTGATATAATTTCCGATGGTTTATTGTATGTTTTATTTTACCATCTGGTGTACCACTAAGGTTGCGCAGAGTTTTCCAGAGATTTTTTTGGTAACTTAGACATTACTGGAGTGGAATTTTTAACAGAAATTTTTGCATTGTGTCATCAATTTACTAGATTAGTAGAGCCAATGTAAACGTTATGACATCCATTCTCAGAGTGTTTAGTTTGGTAAATCAAGAAAGGAAGAGGTGATTGATTTTGCCTGCCTATGAGCAACATGCCGATCCATCCGTGGACCACAGTCGTCGATCCCTTAGGTCCAGTGTGGTCCCTTTGCCAAGGGACTGGAACCACAGATCAGGCCGACCGCGTCACACTTGTCAACAGACAGATGTTGCTTCTGTCAACATTAGTTTGGCAACTTCTTATCATCAAGCAGAAGAAGATATGTATGGAGTATGTAGTGGAGGGTTCTACAGGGTGTGCCAATAAAAAACAATCCCCTAGAAAAAAATTCTGTATTTTAGCCATGGGAGTACTGATTTGAGCCAGACTTTCAGACTTTGTATTCAGGCAACATATCCTGCAAATTTTATTGAAATAACTTGTATGGTTCAACAGATACAGCAGTTTAAAGTTCTCTTGTTCAAGTGAATATACAATTGCACATTGAATATTCACGAATAATGAATCAAATTTTGCAAATCTTTTCATCAACAGCTCAAATGTTTTAATGATGAGCGTCAGCTGCCTATAGCTCATGTGGTATCTAAACAGTGTTCACAATGTTATTGCCCACCAGTTGCAGCGACACACGATCGAAATCTGTTGCAAAAATGATATGATTGCCCCGTGAAGCAAATCTTTCCGTATGGTGGACAAAACGGTCATTCAGCTCAGCATGATGTTAGTAAGCTTTGGCATGTGTATTTGATAGTGTTCCAGCATAGCTCCCCACACATGATAAGTCATTGGCATATCTATATGACACTTTTGCTATCCTTTTTACACCAGAATGATCACAATTTCATTACTGGTTCTCTTAGAAAAATGCACTTTTAAGTTCAAATAGTGGTAATTTTTAAACCACAACAAATACTGTAACGAAATTCGCTGCCTATGTGGCCTGAATACTCCTCTTTAAAGGCTGTAAATTTGGTGAAAAAAAATATATTACAGTAACTGAGATCATTCATTTTTTCCAAGGCATTGTTTTTTATTATCGCACCCTGTAGACCAAGAGGTAGTAGAACTAAGAGAACTTGGACAGAGTTTGTGCAAAGAGACTGTAAAGCATGTGGATTGAACAGGGAGGATGCTATGAATCGTGGCAGATGGAGGAGGCTGATAAAGGACGGATGATGATTACAGGTGTGAATGGGTGAATGTCTCTTCTTGTACCGGCCCACCCGGTAGTCCTGGTCAGAGAGACGTAAAACAGCAGTGTGTGTGTGTGTGTGTTCTTATCATCAAGCACAAGATAGATAACCATTGAGAATGCTCGTAGGAATGGCAACAGTCATTGGACAAGCCACATGATGACGATGATGTTGATGAGCCTGCCAAAGTACGAGTTATCCAAGATTTTCTATTCTGAGGACTTGGCCTGTAATGGAAATACTCAAATTTGTCCTTACTGTGCATATGCATCAGCTGTCTGGAATTTCCTTCACAACAGCACTTGTGATTTACAAAACTTTTCGACATTTGAATGGCAACTCAAACATATCTCTTTCTGACAGCCTTTAACATTACTCTCTAGTGACTCTCTCACATGTGCCCTGATTCTTTTTTTCTTTGGCACCATATAAGTCGTTTATTTTCTTACTTCCTTACTTATGCGGTAAAAGAGAGTCAGTAGAACAGAGGCGAGTGTATGTCGTGTGTCTTCAGCACGCCGGCGTTGAGTCGTGCACTCTCGACCGCAGAGCAGAGTGTAGTCCGCGCAAAGCCGAGTGTGGTGCGACTGATGGCGGCCGCATGTCACATGTTCACCCGCAGGCAGTCCACTCCAGCTCCAGTCAGCACTGTGCAGCCAGACTCCATCAGGGTGAGATAACAAGTTACTAATGTCACACTTAACAGATAACAGTAACTAATGAGGCATCACACAGCCGACCCCGTGCGGGCGTCGGGGCCTAATACACCTTGAAACGCTGTAGATTGTGCTGCTGTATAGATTGTTGGTATGTATATTTACCTTATCATTTGCTTCTTGTAGCTTCCTTTTTCTCTTGCCTATATTTTCTTTTCTTATTTACTTTTCTTTATTCTTTCTTTGATAATAGGCCCGCTCTGTGTCCAGACCGAATGTCGTAGAAGGCAACTAAACCTGGGCTATAATTTGTCTCGGTTAATTTTATGTTGTTGTTTTTTTGTGTTTGATGAGTTGTATTATGTAAATTTAGTGTTTATATATTTAGCTTTGTGTTAGCCTACATTTATAATATTGCTATGGTTTTTTTCTCGTGGCTTTAATTTTGATTATCTCAGTACTAGCCAAAATATTGTCTGGGAAAAGCATCTCCGATATGTCCTACTGAGTTTCGAGTGGGTCGTTAAGCCTGAACTCAATTTATCAGTGAGACAGCAGAACGATATGTCCGGTTTATACAGGAATCACATTGCGAGTTATTCTTTGGAATAAACAAGGCAACCAGCTAACGTGCATACCATGAGAAATGGCTTTAAACTGGTACTTGCATTCGTGCTGCTTTATAATGAACAAATGGTTGTGTGTGAATAGATCCTGGCATTTGAGAGCCAGATGAAGTCTTCTGTCAGAAATTAATTTATTGGATAAAGAAAGATGGAAGTCCAGTGGGTTATTCCAGTGGTTAGTGTCGGTGATTTGAATGCTCTTGAGTATCGTGACACGGTTTGTTGATCATCAGAAAGATTGTCTGGTCAGCGTAGAAATTGTTCTACTCATCTCCAAAGATTCTTATAACTGGATAAATGGATCGTGTTTCTACACGCCAGATGACCTTTGTGATGATCAGCCAACAAATTTGAGATCAGCCCCAGTCCAGAGTTACTGCTGGCAAGAAAGCCAGTTAGTCGGAAACTGAAGAGCAGTAGTTTAATATCAGTTGTGTAAGTGACGATGCTTTTGTCTGCAGGAGACAGGGTAGACGGTCCGCTGTCCGACACGCTTGGTGACATGTCTTCTGGTAAGATGTGCCATGTTTGCTGTTATAATTGAAAGTAATGTTGTCTTTCCCTTGCTACGCAGCCTACCGGGCAACACTGGTCTCTGTGTCTGTGGCCCAGTAGTCAACTCAACCTGCACGTCCAGATACGGAGCTTGTTCATGTGCATTGCACGATGTGTTTGTTTATGCCTAACCCTTTGTCGACATTCAGAAAGGATGGCCAGGCTGGGTTGGCCTCAATGGCTGTTGACATACCGAGATGGTTCGCCTGTCCAAAGACAGTCATCTGTCCCCGTACTAACTGCCGTTATTGATTTCGACATAAAGCAACTTCATTACTGCTAAGCCAAATTGTCACATTTCTATTGTATTCGAGTCTATTACAACGGCACACAGACTGTATATCGCACTCGGTATCCAGCTGTACATACAGCAATTGGGCGTGAGGAACCGTCGTTTGGGTTCCATCGACATTAGCTGATACACTTGTTCTATACTTGGATTTGCAGTAAAGTGGGTGTCATGCTTTAGATCATCTGAGCACGTCAGCTGAAGATATCACCGAGTACTATCGCCAGCAGGGACTTTGCTCCGGTGAAAGCTGTGATCGTTTTATGCAGCAGGTTAGTTAGCCACGTCGTTGTAAGTGATATTGTGTTGCTGATATCAAGACAAGTTGTAGTAATAACGTTCACATTGACATGTCACTTCCTGCCTTTATGTTCGCCTGACCTTGTGCACTTCCACCCGTTAACAAGTTGAATGTTTGTGGCTAGCTTTCTGGCTTATGATTTTAGCTGCCATTGTCATTTGTTGGTCATTATCCTGGCATGCATTTGCCAAGATAATTCTTTGTTAAATGCATTCTGACTGGTGTTATTTTGTGTAACCATAGTATGTACCCAAACATTTGTTTCTCAGATATCTTGTGGGCTGTCCAACATCTCTATGCAGAATAAGATAAATGAGCACAACACCGTGATTCTCACACTGATGTGTGTATAACATTGTCTTGTACAGCACAAGCAGTGTTTGACGGGTATGACGACCGAAACGATTAGCTATGTGTTGAAACAGTTGTTGAAGTTGGGTGGTGCCATCAAAATGTTAATAGCAGAAGCTAATCCAGTTGCTGAGGTGTTTTATTCACGATATATATAAGTATTTATGATTGTGTTTGTATGCATTTAGTCAGTGTTAGTTGTCTAGCTGATACTACAGCTATTACTACATTCAGTGTTGTTTAACCAGCCTTTTCTTTAAGTTCGGCCAGATCTCCAAAAAAGAGAACCTGTGGTATTATGGGAGTAGGTTTTTTTCTGTCGTGCAGTTGTCGGTCTCAAAGCACTGAATGGAATTTGAGGCACAGTTGCCAACCAGTGGTCACTCACTGGACCAAGTTTCTTGATCTCCTAGCTGAGAATATGCGATCAGAGATGCAGCACCATCCAGCACCAGTAACTCGTGACTTTTGCGCCTCGGTGTGACGTAAACTGCGTGCTTCTATTGTGACGCCGACTCTGTCGTTAGCCGTGTGACTACGAGTACATTGACGACACCGTGACGACGTTTGAGCGACTGGAAATGGTCGGCGATCAGATCCTGCATCGATTCTTTGTCAACAGCAGACTCGGCGAAATCCGCTCAAACGAGTGTATCGTGTTTAGCGACGGTCGGCGCAGTGACGGCTGCGCTCGTGAGGAGTTTCGTACCTATGTAAGTGTCCGCTGTGCTGCCAATGCATGCACTCCAGGCAGAGTATCGTAAATTGTGCACTGGGCTGTGTCACAAGATGCCTACAACTTTTGATATTAAGTTGTGGAAATGCTGAACTAACGTGGCAGTTGTCGTTGGATGTTTTGTTGATTACCTGTACAGTGTTTGACTGAAACTTTCTAATTGATGAAATTTCACAAGTAAATTAAACATGGACTTGTATAGCGCTATACATTGCTTAAGTGCTCGGGTATGACATATATTAAAGAGGAATCATAGTTTTGTGTGCCACTCATATGTTATAATCAACAAATAGAATGAACTAAGCCGTCTCTAGCGTAAAGTGATACTAAGATAAAGAGACTGATCGTCACATCGTCACATTCCTGAGAGACAGTGTAACAGTGCTTCCAGTTATTCCTGTTTAGTGTTTGTATTTTAAAGAAAACTGATAGCTGTTGAACAAATGTTTATCTGCAATAGTTTTCATTGGTTGAATGGTTGCTTTTGAGTGATAATGTAATGTAATAAGTAAACTCGTTGCACTGACCACTTTTGTAACATTTATAGCCGACAACAGTAACAGTTCCGTTAGCAAACTTTTGTCTGTTAGGTCTGCATTTCAGCCACGATTGCCATCGTTGCAGTTGTTTTCCTCCTCGATCGACGATGTTGACCTTTGAACTTGACGTAGGTCGACACAGCAGGCCATATACATGTACTTAGGTCATAGGTCATTTATTTTAAAGTTACTGGTCCAGACGTGCATGATCAACCAACAAATTTGAGATCAGCCTGAGTCCAGAGTTGCTGCTAGTGTTTACGTGGATCACTAAAGTGGTCGGTAATTTATCTGTAGGTTTCACTGACTTGTTACATGTCGAGTAATTTATTGGTAGTTCTAGCAGTAATTCAGCTGTTATGTCCAGCTTTTGAGTACAGCACTGGTGTGTGTTGTGTGTTCTCCACTGTTCTCGGAGCAGCTGTTGTAACCGGACACACTGACTGTTCTTGTAAATATTGTAAATAGTAAGTTTAGTATTTTTCTTGCCTCGTTAAATTTTGTTTTGTTTTGTTTATCGTGAGCGGATGTTCATTTTCTGTTGGTCCCATTCTAAAAAACGTGATTGGACTGATTTCAGTTATTCGTCAACTTTTGCATTTATGCTACAGTGTATCTGCACATTAATTGTTTAATTTTTTAATCCAGTATTTTGTAATGGGACCAACAGTAGTTTATTTATTGTTTACTGATTATTGTCAAACATCAGCATAGTAGAACAGTTAATAGGTGGGACGTCTGTTGAGGTATTGGGTTAACAGGACTGAAAAGGATGATAAAGTAAATGATGCTCGATGACATCCTATAATGACGTCAATTACAGCGTAAAGCACTTAGTTGAAATTTTATTTCTATCCTTGCAAGGTTTTTGCAACACCCTGCAAGGATAGAAATTAAGTCATAAAAATTGGTTAAAAAAAATGACTTTAAAATTGACTTGGGGTACCTCTAAACCCCAAACCACCCTAATTTTTTGGCATCTGTAGGGAAGGAAATTTGTTTTGGGAGAGTTTGAACCATTAAATTGCGATATCCATAAAAAGGTACATTTTATTTACTATGGAATTGCAGTAGGAAGTCGTTGAAGGGTGCCATTGCTGACAAGTTTGATCGATGTTTAAAATTGATTCCAGGAAGTGGAACTGTCCAGTCTTAATATCTAACAAGAGGGCCTAGCAGTGGCTAGCATAGCGCGAGATGACCCCTCCCCTCTTCCCGGCATGCACTGCGACCACAATGCGCCCGCATGCACTGCGACTCGCAGTGTGCGCCCGCATGCACTGTGAGCATTGTGGGCTGCGACCACAATGCGCAGTAAATTTGGAACGGAATTTGAAACGTAAATTAGCTATAATGAGCCAATTCACTTCCGTCACAGACAGACGGACTCTGACATCGTAGCATAAGCGCGAGATGTATATATTACATCTCACGCTAAAAAACGTTGCATATGTCGACGAGTTGAATATTCTTACGGACATGTAAGAAATCATATGTGCCACAATTTTAACTGTTGTAACTCTTGGGGACAAGCAGTCATTCATGATAGAAACATTCTATTTTATCGGGAACAGTGCAAGTTAGGATAATGTTTACTACAGATTGGGAATAGGAAGTGATGGGTCACCTATCACTTATGGCAGTTTCTTATATCTACTGTTTCATCTTTCTGCTGATGTGCGATCTGTTTTTGTTAGCTAAATTCTTGTTTTACGGCACAGATATTGCAGTTAATATTTTCTTTCAAGTTGTTGAGTTTAACAGTTTAGTTTTACATGATGTTATTTTTTATTAGCACTAGATATCATGGATCAGTTTTGGCTATTTTCTCTCTGTTGTTTTACTTTTGGTGTTAATTCAGTACCTAAAAAATTAAATGTTTTAAGTGCTTTGAAAACTTTTTTAGTCCACTGGCACATTTAATGGCTATTTTCTGGGTAGAAATGTTTTATTCCATTGCCATTGTAGGAGTCCTTAGAATGCCATTTGTCAACTTCATAACTGTATGTAATGCATTTCATGGTTGTTTGATTTTTATACAAAATTTGATGACGTGCATATTATGAGTTAATAACAGTTGTATTATTTACCTTTATTTGTCGATTCTATTTCAGTGATATTCTACAGGTTTAAGTGACTGCAAATATATGCCTTTTGCCTTCTGTTTGTAATACATAATATGTGTATACTAAATTTTATTTTTTTTATGTTGCAGTATTTAATGTTACATTTGTGCTAATTATTGTGTTTTTTGTTATTAAGCATGTTTTTGTTCTAGTTGATACTTCACTTGTCAATCTTCTTTTTTGTACATATTTGTTACTACTTACATGTATATAATTTGGTTTTTCGTTTGAAAGTGTATTACTTGAGCACCGATATTGTCTGTCGTTTTAATGTTTTTTGTGATTTCAGCATAATTATGTAATATTTTACAGTTTATTATAGCATTAATGCATAGTTGTAATGACACAAAACTGTGAGACTGCAGGTAAGGTTTTTACCCAAGTCATTACGAACCAATCAACTGTGTTAACCTTTGATTTTATTGTCTCATAATATAATGTGTTAGTGGTACTGCTTCCAACTGTTTATAAGATATAATACTTGCTTTATTTTACTGCCAGTTTGTAGGTTATAATGGGTTAGACAGTTCCTTTTGATTTTCTTTCTTCATATGGCCCAGAAAGATAACATCTGTGGTGAATGGAGAAGTTTTTATGTGGGCTCGTTGTGTTTCTTCTCACTGGACCAGCAGTGTCAAAAGCATTAAAGGGAACACTAAACACTGACGTCAGCCACTGGTCTGGTTTCATCCTTTATTCACCCATTGCTCTGCTGGCTGCTGCTGCTGCTGCTGCTGCACAGTCTATCCAATGCCGTCATTGCCAAGTAATTGTATGACACAAAGGAAGTGCATCATATATGCCAAAAATGCTGATAGCAGGTCCACAGCCTACTTTATTGAAGCAGCAATAGTATTTTGCCTCTTGTACTTTTGTCAGTTGCTACTTTATTTAATTTACGTTAATATTAGGTTATTTGTTCTTTCGTAATCTGTAACGTGGTGTGAAGTTGAGGTGCTTTTATATCGGTGCCAAAATTATAGAAACGCCACATTATAGAATTTTCCCAGAATTAGTTATGCAAATAATGTTCATCATTTGAAAAAGACCCGTTATGTACTTGCTGTTTGAGTGTGCCCACATATGTATGATTTAATATTCTCGGGCGTTTATGCTCATATTTGGTGGACGTTCTTCCCGGCAGTCATTCATATAGGTTTACGCAGGAATTGGACATCGATTGCTTGAGGTGAATTGGTCACTGAAACCAAAGAGCCTTGGCTACTTTTCATTATTGTGGGCTGGCTTATGTTGCTGTAAAGCTGTACAAACGACCATACCCCAGCTAATGCTCATATCTCTGAAACTGCAAACGTTAAATTAGCTGCACTACTTGGAACGTTATTCATGCCCTTACCACTGAAGTAATGTTGAAAATTCACAGATGAGTCTGCACAAATCTTATCTCACCTCACCTAACCTCTTCTCGGCAGACTTCATTTCATCATAATTGAACGGCTGTCTGCGTCAAATAGACACGGACGTTCTTTCCTGAGCTTAATTTGTTTGTTATCCATCCCTGCCGATCAGGTCTCTAATTTCACCATTGTTGACAAAATTAATTATGTCACTTTGTCGTCATGACCTAGTTTAGTGCCTGGACCTAGACATGATTCTGTTGACTTTGGTGCTATGTAGGTTCATTACGTACTTACTTAAATAAGTAAAAAGACTCCAACACCTTTGGCTACTGGGTGCAACTGTGTTGGAATGGTTCAGTTCGGATCAAATGAGATCAGCTGCGGTGAGGTTAGGTGAGGTGAGGTAAGGTGAAGTGAAACACTGTTTGACAAGAAGAGCCTTGTCTGCGACTTCTTAGCTGACTGATTGTTCCTTGCAAACAGCTGCAAACTGACACTGTATCCAAAATGCCTTATCAAGACAAAATTCTCTCTTAGGTTATCACATGCTACCAGTGACTTAGTTATAGTTACAGGATGCATAACTTCATGTTTATTTAATTGCCGAATTCCTTTGGTGCTATGTGGCCAGCACGATGGGCGAAAAGCCCTATCTGGCAACCCGCCATTTATTTGGCTAATAAATTCTCTCTCCCTCTCTCCTGCTAAAATCAACAAGTTGTAGTTGTGTGTAAAATTTTTTTTACTTCCTCTGAAATGCGGACCAAGTGCCTCCTGCTTAGCACCACTGATAGTGTAACCCTACTTCAGTCTCGACCGGTTTGTAGTCACATAGTCTTTCATATGCTACTGGCTTCCATTGGTCTGGTGTTTTTTGTCAGGTCAAGAAATTTGACAGTATGTCATACGGAAAGCTGAAAGATAAAACCAGCAGCTCAAGATGTTCCGGTGATGAACCCTCGACATCGTGTGGTGCTGATAGCGATGATGAGATGTCATTGCACTTCTCTTCATCGTCCTTGGTTGATATTAGTTACAAAGAATTGCTGCCCAGCGATATCCACTTCTCGGGTATACCTTTGTCAGTCGAAAATCATCTGTTTCCGCACACGTCCGATCCTCTGCATCTCCGTAATCAGCAGTCGTTTGTTCACATGCCGCCTCATCAGCATTGCCAGATTATTCAGACTCCCATCGATTTCCGTCTGCCAACAACGGTTGTCATCTCTTTGTCCACCAAGATTGAAAAGTCAGTGTCATTCCCTAATTGTTCTGTCTTTGTTGGCATTTTTATGTGTATAAGTAACATGCAAGACTGGACTTAGAATCTGTAACGGCTATGCTAATATGTACAGTAAAAATTCGAATATAATACGGACAGTTTTTACCACGAATAGACTCTGGTAGCCGGGGTGCTTATAATACATGTAAAGTAAAAGAACGCATATTTTCACAGTAGTTTTATTGCATAAATATCAATATCCGAACATATTTAAACGATTATTATCATCAAATAGTCATTGCATAATATATTACAAAATATACACTTTAACTACACATTCTTAAATAATATTTTTCATTCGTCTTCTGGCACTTATAATAACAGACCAGCATTAACATTGGAATGGACTGACAAGCCTACATCCATTTGTTCAACACCAGTTCATACGTAGGCTCTTCAGTCCATTCCGGTTTTAATGCTGATCTGTTAATGTAAGCACCACAGTGCGGATTGAATTAGAAATATAAAATACTGTGGCGTAGAACAGGTGCATATTATATAGCTAAACTAACATTTTCCCACAAATTTTCCCTCAACGTTTGGGGTGCATAGTGTACAAGTGTGCGTATTATATTTGAATTATTATGGTAATAGCATGCAATGTTATGATGGTATATATATATATGAAATGATGGGAATGATTGAATGAGAATAATGTTGCATGTCGAAACTGACTGGAGATTTTGTACTTAGCAGAGAGTTAGAACTGATATCAAAAGAGACACATTTTGCCATTGGCCATGGAGTTTTGAGTTGAAATGTGGAATTTGCCCTTTGCAGCAGAATTTCCACATTGCCATGGAATTATGTGGAAGTTAACGAAAATGACCAGTAATCGACATCATCACCGTTTTGCACGTCTTTGCTGACAGGTTGTCGAATATGGTGGCAGTATTGACAGTGACGGGGGTTTAGGGTATGCAG
>Ga0209782_1000303_pt1 | contig 20102 bp, 14 predicted proteins | sample WorMetmaBAHAMAS1_FD_187390 | JGI IMG/M metagenome (GOLD analysis project Ga0209782, IMG submission 187390) | Marine gutless worms symbiont microbial communities from Max Planck institute for Marine Microbiology, Germany - Inanidrilus... | ecosystem: Host-associated > Annelida > Digestive system...
ATATAACAATAATGGAAAATAAACTTGGAAATTATTTTAAACAATGGAATAATAATTGCATTTATTATCAAGCCTGAACAGAAGCAGAAATTATATTATGTCACAGTGTACATTGTCATGCTAAACAATAATTTTACAGGAGATTTTAAAAAACCTATGGATTTTCATGTTCCATTTAGTGTTTACTGCTGATGTGTAGGGAAGTCAAAGCAGTATTCTAAAATTTTCCAGTAATGAATTTAGCTAAAAAATGGGCATGCAGAAAATGGAAAAATTTGATGTGAAATTATCTTGACTAGTGAACAGCCAGGCAGACTGGAATGTTGCACTGTTGATGCTAAAACTGAAAAGAAGTGCAGTGATTTGTCAAATGTGCAGATTGTGAATGACGAATTTGTGTAAATAAATAGATATGTTTTGAAATTAAATGACTGAAATTGAAGATTAGGTTAATTTGCAGTGTAGTTATTAACTGGAATTGTAAGTAAAATTGAGAATCGAAATTGATGTGTAAGTATAATTATTATATTGTATCATTGAGAACTGAGATGAAATTGAAATTAAAACTGAACTGAATAATAATGACCGCATTAGATATTTTTATGAAGTTAAATGTTATCGATTTATGGTGATCATATAGTACCTGTGGTCAACTTGTTCACATGTGAATGGGCCGAGTGGCCTATGACAGGAGATACACTGTCTGCACACAGTCTGTAATCTATCTGTCCTTACTTTACGATGGTTATATCTGGGAATTGGTGTGAAATATGTGAGGCATTTTTCTGGTCTGGGGTCAAACCTTGAATAACGTAATAATGGTCTGTCTGTTGGTAGCGTTGGTATATCTCAGCTAGAGTGTAGTTATACCTGGAGGCACTGAATTTCAAATGAAGAGGTCCACAGACGTACTGTCCATTCACCACATTATCTGTACTACTCGTCTCATGTTCTTCGTCCTCATCACATGTGCTGATCTGTCCTACAAACACAGTCGAGCACTCAGGTCTAGCATTTCTGTTTGCGAGGGACTGGAACTGCAGATCAGGTCGACCTCGTCAAACTGGGCTTCGGACGGTTGAATTCGATTTAGCTCCACTTCAGCATTGGTTTGGCAACTGCCTATCATCGGGCAGAAAATCGACAGGCATGGAGGGCGCTTGTGGGAATGGCAGTATCCGTTGGACAAGCCACATGATGAAGATGAGAGTGTAGTTACCAACAAATAGGAAATCATACTTGGGCTAGCAACAGTATTAGTGGTTGTACTACTAGTAATTATTGTAAAGGTCACATGCTGTCAAATGTGGATGTTAAATGAAGCTAGAGAAATATGTACATCTCATACGAGGCTATGATGATGATGAAGGGTCCTTTACAGGTGAGATTTTCAACATTAAGTGGTTTTTGATCAAAAACAAAGATGGGTCCAAATTTAACATTTTGTGAGATACAGTAAAAGGGACTGAATGTTAATTTCAGTTTTGTAATCCCCAAAGGCACGCACTTGCATGATTCTGTATCATTTGACCTGTCCTGACTCATTGAGTGAAACTCTGATCAAGCAGTATAATCAGTAGAGATCTTTCCTTAAAAATGTATATATATAAATAAATAAATGTTTTACCATTTTCACATAAGCCTCCCATGGACTGATTTGTGTAAAATTTTGCACAGTTGTAGGGTGTGGTGACGTAATCATCTGTGACACATTTTTGGCAATCAGTTGGGAGTTGTAGTTTTGTGGGCTCACATTTTACCCTTTAACAAGTATTCACCATTGATGCAGGGCTGGTTGCTTTTGAAATCTGCACATGTAAAAATATGCAAAATCAACATCAGCTTATTGTCACGAGACTGGAATTATAGTCACTGTTTATGGTTACCCTGGCTTGCAAATGATGCAAGTTGGTGGCATAGTACTAAATAAATGAAGATGTAAATAAAATGATAGACATTTTTGTTTGACACTGCATTTCACTAAAAATTAACTTTTCATTGCCATTGCCAGTGATAATAGGTAGCTTATGTTCATCATTGTTCAAATTCAATAAGAATGTACAAAAGGAAATTTAAGCCACTTGAAAGAAGTATTTTCATGTAATAAATTATATGGACATAAATCAGCTGTAATATTTAACTGGTGCACGATGCCTGTAACAGCGTCATTTGCAGAAATTCATTTCAGCAGATTCAGTCGTAATGGCTATGTTGACAAAGGTGTTATATAACATGGAAAATAGTTATGCATGATATGCAGCTAAACTGCGGAACTAAATGTGATTCACCAAAAGTTGAGATGCCAGTTTCACCTGCTTCACATGAAGTCCTGGGCTGTGACTCCACTCCAGTAGGCGAGCACAATATTGTGAGGAGCATGTCTGTCTGTCTAACCATCTCGATGTTTGTCTGTCTGTCTGTCTGTCTGCATACATGCTCTCAGGAACCACATATCCAAACTTCATCAATTTTCTGTGTATGCTACCTGTGCCCATAGCTTAGGTCTTTCTCTGGCGGCATGCAATACATAATGTTCTTCATTTTATGGATGATACCATGTTTTCGTATAATGGACCTTGTGGCTGCGTGATGCTACTGCAGCAGCATCGCTGAGATGTGCACGGGTTAACAACTGTGCTGCATGGTATTGGTTTGCATCTTGTCTTAGGTGACAGCGGGTGCCATGACTAAACAAGTCATTTCCACAAGTGGTGGAGGGGGGTGAAGTATGCAGTGCACACCTTTTCTAGTTAACTAAATTACACGTATCTGAATGATAATGATAGTGGTGGTGGTAGCTACAGTGACGTGTCTATAGACTCATTTCCTCTTCATGTTAATTTCTTTCCGGAGTAGTGAGAATGATAATAATTACAACAGTAGTCAGCCGCCTTTGAACTTGGTTCTTTACTTTATGCCAGAGACAAGAAATGTTAGGTGTATGTCACGACTTTTCTGACGAATTCTTTATTGCATTCTTTACGTGCATAATGACAGATTTGTGCAGAATGAACTTTGTGATAAAAATATATATTTTCTTAAGTAAATTATGCTTTTTCCATTGCACTTAACTCACACACTAGCAATAAGGTAGCATTACTAATGATTTCTTTTTTCAGTTCTCTCTTGCCTTTTACTGTAGTCTGTACTTGAATGCATTAAAAGAACTCATGGCTGGAGGAAGGCTGAAAGAAGTTCGGCATTTGGGTTGGGAAAATTGGAGATGGCATTATCTCCTTTGATATAGTGACTGACTGTCTGCTATAAACGAGATCTCCAGCTTGGTGATGTAATTATTCTTTGATGGTTCCAATGTTAATGGTGCTAGTTGTGTGGGATAAAAAGCCAAAAATGGCAGTGCCATCAACACCTTTTCGAAGGTATGATACGTGGAAAGTACCCTAATTTTTAAATGACCACAGTGTCATTTAGATATAATATGGCTCATGCCCTGGTCCCATAAACCTGCTCAGTCTGCTTCTCTGTTGCAGCACCATTGACCAAGAATCAACAAATTTTTAAAGTTTCGGACATTATATGGACTTCAAAGTCATTGCAAGTGTTTGCATCATCACTGTTCAATGAGCCATACAGAGTGGCATGAGTATTTTGCTGGGATGTTTTAAGAAGTTATGGCTCTGTCTGTGGAAGCAAAAATCAAAATGATGCCGAGAATCCCATTTTGCAGGCATTCAACGTGGTCTGGTAGATTATTATCGTGTGTTGGCATTGGAGAGCTATGCAGAGTGAGATACTGTTCTGTCGATTATGCCGTCTGTCGCACATTGTTTTGTGTTACAGCATATGAACCGATCATCATTTAAGAACATCTGAGCCTGGCAAAATTTACTACTGGTTTCCCAAAGCTTGTGGTGTTTTCTGCAAGGCAGCTAAACAAACTGCCTGTTTTGGAATTTGATTGATCTATTTCATTGTCAACCACATTGGGATGGCCAGGAACCCAAATTAGTCTGACATATTGCTTAAGTACTGTCTTATTTTCGCAGTTAAGTGAGAAGTCCTCTTCTCAGAGGACACAGTGCCTTCATTACTGCCTGTATATGAGAGCATATTGCAATACATGTATTATGCTCAGTTTAAAGTGATTTATCTCTGGGAGTGCGGCTAGATAATTAAAATTGGTACATTGGTTGACCATGGCAGTGTCAGCCGATGGATAACAGGCATCACCCCCTAATGGGAGCACAGACTCAGTTGTAATATTTTTTAATTTTGGGCTATCGTCTTATTTTCAAGCTGTACACTTCAAATTTAGCATGTAGATTGACAGTGATGAGTGCCAACTTATGCATGATAAATGCATGGTCAGAGAGTCACAGAATCTCTATTTCAGTAAAGGAATTGTAAACTTCACGGATGTTAACGAGGCCAGGTGTAGACGAAACTAAGGCCGAGACCTATGCATAAGAGGCTGAGGCCGAGTGTATCAAGGGGCCAAGGCCGAGCCCAACTTACTAATGCACAAGTCAATGCATTTATTAAAACATCAGCACCGTAATGTGCAGCAGTTCAAACATCATCACTACATGCAGAAAATAGAAAAATTGTTGTTCAAGAATTTTGTCACTCATTTTGGTCACATTATAAGTCCACTTTGACATAACACTTTAAAGATATGTTGCAATGTGGCATTGTTTACGTTTACATATAAGCAACAGGTGCTGACTAAACTCCGTATTGGACTTTTAGATATGTATGGTATGTTCCAGTGCCAGCAGTAGCAATAGCAGTAGACCAATGGGTGTGGTGACAGAAATTGTAAATTGAAATAGCATGAAAAAGAGGACTCAAGGCCAAGGCCATGACATTCATAAGGCTGAGGCCGAATTTTTAGGCCGCAATGAGGACTTAATATCCCTGGTTAAATTTGCATTGCAGTAGTCACAAAACTTTTCTATGTACATGTGGTACTCGACGTAGCAATCTCATTGAAAAGTCCTGTGAGATATTGAATCAGAGTCACTTTTCATGCTAAAGAAATATTTTTCACTTTTATTAGGCCACATCACTTTAGTGTTAGCGGCCTGTTGATACTGACAGAGTTCCGTGTTCGGTCTGTTGGTCGGTCTCTCTGTTTGTCCATGACTGTGAATTCTGGGAAAATGGCTGACTCGATCAAAATGCTGTTTGGGGTGGAGGGTTGAGTGGGTGCAAGGAACGATGATTAGATTGGGTCTAGCTCCGCCATAGTAAGTGGCAAATTTTGGGAGAAATTAAGCAGTGCAATGTAATGTATAGGGAGAATGTGAAATCAGCTGTGCAATAAAGGTGAACTGACCAAGCTGCCACTTTTGGTGGTACATGGGTCAGCCTAAGGAATCATATATTAGATGGACTTGCATATTTACACCAGTGGCAGTTGAACAGTTTTGCATGGCAGCTATGAGTGGGTCTGTCACCAGGGGTGGAGGTGTGGCCTGTTTCCAAATTAATTTGGTCAGTCTTGTGGCATCACTAAAGGCATCTAACTCATAACAATTATTTTTGCTCCTATAGCAACCCATTTAAACGTTGCAAATGTGTGCATAACATTTCTCTAAACTTTTGCAGCTAAGTGTCAGTTTACACAGTTAGAGAATAAGGCTACATGTGCATGTAGTTTCTTCTTGGAATTGTTGACATAGCTTAATGAACGATTCTTGAGATGAAAGTCATTTTGATGCTAATATTGCTGTAATGTTGGAAAATACTGCCTGTCTACTGCCTATTGTTTCATAGAATCCTATGGTCAGTAGAGTAAGTGATGGGATGAGAAATGGGACAGTAGCGTTATACAAGTTATGAAACTGATATTTTTATTGCTAAGGCCTTGCCAGCTTCTGTCATATAAATCATGATGTAAAGCTATGTCTGAAGTCTTAAGCCGATGATGATGATGATGATAAGTGAATAGTCATCCACTATAAAACGCGTCTATAGACTCTGTTCCTCTGTCTCTCATGTCTTTGTTAATATCATTACTTATAACCATCTGTCCTGTTATCCAGAATAGTTACTTATCTTGTCATATTTTGTGTGATTTCTTTACATTGCTGTACTTCTTATGCATAACATTCTTCCCTTTGCAGTTTTCTCATCTCAATATACATGCTGTTGAGCTGTTATAAATACGCTATGTTTTTGTAATACTGGAATCTTGTTTTTGATCTTAGTCCAGCTTGATTCTGTAACTGCTACAGCAACTATATACTAGTCGCAATGGCAGTATGTGCTAAATGCCATAAGTGTGATCTCTGAAACATACATTCTTGCTTTCGTTGGTTTTTATGAAAGATTTTATGTATATGGACCTAAATAATCTATACTATATTCACCTATATGCAGTCATTTCGGGTTATGCAGAAGGGTTTTTTGTTATAACTCTCCCAAACATGAACCGATTTGGACAAAACTTGGGAATATATGTGAGGGATGACAGTGGGCTAGCACGGGAAAAAAAATTAGGAAAAATCTCCCTATTGGTCCTCACAAACAGTGCCGAAAGGTATTTTGTTTTTGGTTTTATGAAAGCAGCTATCCTTTTTACCACTTAACCTTATGGATTTTGACCATTTTTTAAACAAACAGACGTGAATTGGCTTACCGGTGTATACTTCCATGAAAAATTTCCACATTTATGTGCAGATCATTTTAGGCCCAGAAAAAAATGCACAATTTTGGTGTAGTGCTTCTACAGAGCATGCGGCTCAAATGGCATTTCAGGCGATAAGAGTCATTTCATTGTCTAATTAGCATCCCAAAGATGTGCCTCTTGTACGCGAGTCTTGATTGGAAGAGTCGTGACCCTATAGCTCTCAGGAAAGCACTCATTCAATGCAGTTGGCAAGCATACAGCAGTGCTATTATCACTTAACATCACCAGGGTTGCCAGATGATTTTCACCACTTAATGCCATATGTGACATATTTCACTGCCAAATGGCCATCAAGAATGCCAAATTACTGAATCTGCTATAAACAGACTCTTTAATAGGAAACTGACTGTAAAATGACAAAAAATGTTTAATAGTGCCATAACTCATTGTTACTCGCCGTATGGCAGCACTTGCTCCTTGGGCTTATATTGCAGTGTGTCTGAATTACTTGCCCAAAGGCTAGCTGATTAACTTTGAGGTTCCCTATTAACGTCTTTCAGATTTTAACTGATTGTTTTTGCTGAATCAGTGAAAAGATTTTTTTTTTATCTGATCTCAGCAGAGCTATGCCAGCATGCAGTACTGTTGGAGAGCTTTCGTCTGTCTGTCCATCAAACACACGCACACACTGCTAAAAACTTAACTTTTCGATAAAAGCTCCCAATGGTGTTACCACCATTAGGAATTGACAGCTTGGAACCTTACAAGATACACAGCAAGTTGCTACTACAGATGCACTGATGTTACGAGCATTATGTCTGTCTGCTCGTCTGTCTGTAATGTTGGTGGATTGTGATCACACAGTGCAACAAAAAAATTGGAAATAGACACATGAAAGGCATGGTCGATGTCTTGGCTGTCTGCATGCCAAAGCTGCTCTGGATCATAGTATCCTGGGATCCCGAATTCGACTGAATATGATGAGTGGGGTATGGAAATATGTGAAGTTTTGCACTTCAGTGGCAATAATCTCAGAAACGGTGCAGGCTGTGAGTTAGATCAGTATAAAACACTTACGAGAAGTCACATATGCCGATCGAATGGTACCATCTGTTGGCGCTCACGGCTACTGGAAGTGCCCAACATCTCATTTGGAAGCCATTGAGTTCCGCCCTTAATATCACGTCCCGTGGTTCACAGCATCTGCTGAGCTTGTTATTCCATTACCTTGATTGCTAGTGCTTATTTCAAGGACTTCCTGTGCAAGAGGCTGCTATGAGCTATTATATGCAGTGTGCAGTAACAGGAGAGTAATGTTATACTTTGAAGTGTAGAGCGTGACAGTGCAAACACTTTCAGCAGTTGTGGATAATGCATGCATGCACATTTGTCATAATAGCCACTTTGGCTTTGCAAGACGTGCTTGTGCTGAAGCATAGGATGGTGAATTATAATAATGAACATTCAGCTTCGTGTATGTTGCTCTTACTGTGTCTCTGTGGTGGCATTTGGTGCCATGATTCGTCCATTCTGTGGTGGTAGGAAATGATTATGTCTCAGAAGATACCGATGAACTCTTTTTTTGTTTGATTTGAATGGCTTTACGAAAGAAGACGAGGAAGATGAATCTAATGTCTATAGTAAAGCAGCATTCTATTAGTATGGATTGACTTACACAGTGCCATTCAGGCAGTTGTGGACAGTTCTGTGCGTGGTGGTGATGGGGGTAGAGAGAACCACCATCGTTCAGTTGTTTTTCACTGTGTTTTGACTGAAGTTGGTAACTGTTTGCAGAGACTGGCAGCACGCAATGAGTTCTTCATCATCTGCTTTCACACTAGCCCTTTTCACTGAGTGTCGTAATGTAGCAGGTTTGTTTGTGTAACACAAACATTGCACCGCACCTGTTGTAATCGTTTACTGCTGTGCTTGTCTAATATCATTACAGTGCATCTCTCCTGTTCGGTGGTTAGAACCTGAACAAATTTTGTCGGACTTGCTGGTCTAAACTGAGTGCAGTTGATAGGACTAACATAGTCGGGCAGTGGAGCAGTTAATGGGATAAATAATTAGGCTGCTACAGCTTAGGTTGCTGTGTTTCATTGATTTTGTCTGAAAACGGTGAGTTGTTGTTGCAGATGACCTTTGGATGACCTATGATGATCTCAAGTCCACAGCAGTTTGCCAGTATAAATCTCCGTTCCCAGCTATCGACCCCGCAGAAGTTCACATTGTCATGTGGCGGAGTCGTCCGGTGAGGTCTACCGTGTGTTCGGGCAGCATCCGTGCGATTTCTTCTGCTGCATATTCTATGCCTGCAGCGTGCAATGCTTCTGTACCACTGACTGCTACAGTAGCACCGTCAGTACTGCCATTACCTGCCACAGTCATTCCAGTTGTTCCAGCTGCGGCCAGCAACCAGTTGTTGAGAGCTTGCGGCATACCGGTACTTGTTACTGCTACACAGTGGAAGGAACCACCCGCTGTTAATAGGACCAACAGATTCACTTGGTGCTCTGTGCTAAGCTTGCCTCCAGTTGGAGCAGACAGTGTGCGACCGAAGGTATTGTCCAGATTATGTTGTTAATTTTTATTAAGTATCTCAACTGTTATTGTTGTTTTCCTTTAGTGCTACTGATACTGTTGGTGAGCAGTAGGAAGGGCATCTGGCCCACAAGTAATCTTTGCCACTGATCATCCAAGGTTCTTTTCCAGAGCAATTGGAGCAAAAAAGCAAGAGTGGAGACGATAACTGAATTTGTAACTGACCAGGGCCAGGTTATCAAAATGTCTTTTAAGATTTATGTGACAGTCTTATGAGTTTATGACAGATGTCTTAATTTACTAAACATCTTAAAATTATCGTAGCGAAAATTGGAGATGAAAATCGTTAAAAAAATCGTACGATCAGCTACTAGCCAAAGATAAATCTTACCGCATCCTTAAATCACTATTGCAAGTTAATCTTACGACAAAGTTACAACAGGCTTCTGATAAATCTTAAGATATCCAAATCAAAATTGTAGATCAATTCCCAAATTTAGACTATGGCTAGCACTAACAGCAAATTTCGGAAGAAAATTTTGGGTAAGAAGAGGTGGGAAATTTTGGGGAGAAAGGCATTTTTTCGGACAAGCCGAAAGAGATAATCGGTCTCCAAGAAAAATCACTCGCTGCATAGTCGCATCAGCAGAGTGTTAACAGCCAATGGCTTAGTCAATGGGAACCCTCCATTTTCGACCCTCCACAGAATTGACGTCCCTTAACCTATCGCCATAAAAATTTTGCAAGGGTGATTACGTCCAGTATCACTATCACAGTATCAAATTTGGTGCCAGATCCGTCCATAGGGGGCTTGATAAAGACGCTGAAATAGCAGTCCACAAACAGCAAGTGATATGCCATACGGCCATTTAATAGCAGCAATTGTGATGAGCTTGGGTGTATGTCAAGGTCATTCATCGATTGCAAGCTTTTTTCTATACTGTCAAGTGCGTCGCACGGTCCCTCTGTCATGGCAGAGCTTATTGTTATGCAAACTGCAGGCCAGCTACACAAAAACTGCCGTCAACTTTTAAGCATCTTAGGTAATGTTATCATTTTGTAACAGCATCATTTCGAAGCCGACACACAATGCAGAAACTATCAGACGTCGTAGTAATGCTGGCATTTATATTGTGCAATTTTCTAGTTTCTATGCGTATGTATGTATGAAGGTATCGATGAGACAGCGCATGCCGAGGACTCAAGTAACGCCAGTTTCAACACAACAGCAAATTGGTCATCCTCGGCTTACATCAGTACGTCCGCTGACCACGTCCATACCGCATACTCGCCCGGTGACAACACAACCTCGGTTTACTGCCAGGAATCGGCGCTATGCAGCAGTACTGTCTCGTCTGAGCAACCAGACCACGCCTTATGTGCAGTCGTCGTCATCAGCGTTCAGTGGATACGTGCCGAAATGCAGACAGGACCTTGATCTGGACTGTAACGGCACGGTAGTGAAAAGTGTTTCTTGTGCCACAACCGAGCAGCGCAAGACAAAAGTGAGTTTCTGCTTACAGCCGAGTCAGGCTGAGACTCACGAGGAGCACAGGATCAGTGCCGGGTCTTCCAAGTCTGCTGTTAAACCGCCTAGTTCTTCCGCTGCGTCCATAACGACAGTGACTTGTAGTGAAACGGTGATGTCTACTACTGCCAGTCTACTGCCACAGAGCACTGATGGCAGCGGGTCTTTTAGCCAGGTGTCGGCTGACAGCGGCGACGTCTCTTTGTTATGTGCCGAGCTGTTTGTTGATAGTAATGCTAGTTTCTGTGACGAGCTACTGCAAAGCCTCCCTGGCTCGTGTGAACAGCAACAGCCTCATGTACTGCCGGACAGTTCATCTGGTTTGAAACAGGACACTGCAGAGCCAGTCAGCAATTTCACTTTCGACGATTTTGTTGAATTTGACGACTTCCTTAGCTGTAATTGAATTGTTTGTTACTGTCTTTATTCTATATAATATAATGAACTCTTGGTATGTTGATTTCTTTTGCGGAACTTGAACACGCTCAGAAATCTTATTATTATGCTGCATGGCATTTGTGCAAATACTATGTAAAATTCTGTTTATTTTTTTCCTAAAATTTCTACTGTTCTTTATACATGTAAAACTAGTTAAAGTCCTACAGCTGTTTTTCATGTAATGTTATGAAGTTTGATGTACTAGGCAATAATTCCCAGTGATGTTTTGATGTAAGTTTTTCAGTTTTGACATTTATATATTTGTAATGTCTGCTGAAATACAGTGTTTTGTTAAGGTTTAATTATTGTTATGGTACATGTGCTACCATACCAGTACTCTTACTGCTATTAGTTTTTTGTAATCACGTAAATGGAAAGGAAAATTTTATCAGTTGTATTTGAATATTTCTTTTCAGCATTTGCTAATACCATATCAGATTGCAGTATATGGCATATAATTCATTTGACTACAAAATAGACTTGCAGTTGATTCGGTTATTTTCCTAAGTCTTGCAGCATGTTGAGTTTTATTATGGGCTTGAATTCACTTTGGGTATCCGTGGACAGGTTTTTTGTCTCCCACGGCCACTCCTGAACCAATTCGGTAAAATTTGGAAAACAAGTGAGGGATGACAGTGGCCTGTCACTCAAAAATGGCATAATCATTCCAGAGGTTTTGCCAAACAGCATCAAAATGGGTTCTCTAAACTCCAAATGGCACAGAACCTTCTTGTGCCTGTTGTCACTCGCTCCTTTTAATCTAGTTCACAATCTCCAATGGCCCCACTGCTCCCGAGTTTCAAAATATCAACCATTGCTTTCTGCGCTCTATTCCTCTCAACCTGCTTATCGTCATTTTGCTTGTTCGTCATTCCACTTATTCTCTTAGGTTGTCAAATACCAATCTGCTGTCTGTCCCATTTGTCTGCATTTCTTTTGGCATTCGCAGTTTCAGTGTTGCAGCTCCTACAATCTGGAATTCTCTCCCTTTAACCCTTCTTGGCACCTCATGCTATCACCCTAGGATGCACTCTTCCAGCAGGACTTTCAACCTACTTGCACCTCACATTCGGCTTTGGTCGACCTTATATGTTTACAAATTCTATTTACTGAATAATTCTTTTTTTGTATGTGACCAGTGAAACTTATCCTGCATGGATTCTAACTGTTTTTGTAACAACAGACTGACTAGAAATTGACAGGTTGTGAATTTGACTGTTAGAGATTGCACTGTGTAGCAACACTGCACAGAATCACAATTAACCATGATAATTAGAACATCTCTACCAGTACATATGGACCAAAATTACCGAAAATAAAAAAACAGGCAACTGTAATACCACGGTAAAATATAACTATCTTACATCAAGTCTCTAGAAAATATATAACGAGTCAAAAACAAGTACATGCATTGTTATATGATGCTATGAGTGATACAGTACACAATTCATGCCAGACTAATAAATAAGCTTAATAAATATAGTCCCTAGAATGTGGCAATAAATGTGGTATAGAAATGACAAGTAACACCTATGCATGTATAGTAATGCATAACTATAATGCAGACTAGGAAGGTTGCCAAGAGCTGATTCATAAAGGATATCCACACAGAGAGGTTAGCAGAAGGAGTGTTAACATGGACAAAAGTGGATGAGGGCGGTGAGGGGGGTACTATAACATGCAGACATGTATTGTAGAGCTGGTTCTGATAACCTTGAAAACATGCATTTGCTAACATTACCTGTTACATCTTACAATCTAGTGTAAATTTTAAACTTAGATATTTTTCTAAGAAATGTGCAAATCTGAATCCAAGACCATTTTGCCAAGCCTATGATGGTTAGAAGCTGATGAACAAAGCTAAATGAATGGTGTGTGAAATCACTGCTTTGCTGTTGTGCTAGCATGTCACAATTGTGATGTCCGCAGGTGGAGAGAGGGGGTAACACGAAAACATATTTTTATGGATGCTCTTTATGAATCATCCCTAATAGAACTCAGAAAGTTGAAAAGTCAAACTAGTACAAAAATGGCAAGTGATGTCTACAAACAATTCAGCCAGTAAAAATGTTGGAACTTTATTGCTGCCGCGACTTTGCATGTCTGATAAGCCACTTCAGTGTAATGTCTGAAAACAGTTTTGTTCCATGTTACAATAACAAATTGTATACTACACTGATGTTCAGAGACTTTATTTTATATCCAAGTGTACCATAGTTGGTGGAGCCTATGATGCACGGAGGCTCCTGCTTCCTCAGAATTTAGGGCACAATTTTTATTCTGTCAAATGCTGTCAGATCCCAAGTCTAAACCACCACTCTTGCCAAATCACTGTAATAACCAAGTTTTCTGTGTATCAACTACAATCCCAGGACCTAATGTTCTTGCTATGGCCAAAATTTTTGTGTTAAATAGTTTCTGTTGGATGAAAAACACAAATCAATTTCAGCTGACCCCACTGGAGAAGCTTAAACCACTCACACAGATCCCCAAGTTGAAACTGCACCCCATCTCGGCCTTCAGCTCCTCCATGCCTCCTCCTTTTGACTGCATTCTGCCATCCATGAGATATGTGTCAAATTCTGCATCAGAGAAACTGACAGTTATCCATATCAATAAGATGATTGTACACCAAAACAACTGGAAGCAGAGGATTGTGCATATTCACGACAAATTATGAACTTGCTTTACTTGATAACATTGTAGGTGCAACTATTTCATGATTGTGTGGTGAAAGGTGTGGGTCTGTCCCAAAAGGAGACAAACGTCTAGATTCCAGAGAAATGGCAGTATAATAAACAAGAGCCTAGCAGTGGTTAGCATAGGGCGAGATGTGGGAAGCTCTAGCACAAACCGTTCTTCAGATATAATGCATTAGACTGTAAAATCAAATTAAATATCAACAGCTTCTATCAAGGATTTAATGGTAATAATATGCAGATCAATGCCCACAAACTTGCTTTTGGGTTGTGGCTCATCTAGTCATCTACACCCAAGTCAGATTTATTTCTTTGACAGGTTATGCCTATAGTGAAATGTAATAAGTTAATATTCTGCTATACTTCAAAATAGCAGGTCTATATTCACACAACAAGTACCCTATCTTATTCATGAAAAGTACTGAATTAAATAGCAATACCAAGATTGTGTCGTTCTTTACAAGATATTGAATAGCAGGCAATTTGTCGATCTTGTACACTTCTCAGGCTCCTACAGATTACAGATGTGTTAATCTAAACAGTCTGAGTAAATGTATTTATGCCATATCTTCCAAGGACACAACTGTACAGGCTTGTGCAAAATCTGGGACACTAGCTGTGAGTTGCAAATTTGCAAAATATTGACATAAGATAATATAAGATACAGAATATATATTGCTCAAAAGCTGACACCAGTCAGCTTAATCTACCGCACTGTACCATAGCTGAAACAATAATGCCATGCTGTATGTGTTCTAAACAAGTTATCAAAACTCTTGTTGTGAGTCTTGCAACATCTTAATAACTGTTTTGTTTTTTGGTCACCAAATAAATTCAAGTCAACTGACTGAATAATGAAGTGTGCTGCTGTAAATAATAAACTATTAATTACTACTGTTTGCAGTGAGATCACACACATCTTATCAGTAAGTTGCTTTTCGTCAGCAGCAGCAGGCAAATCGCACTTGTTGCCGAGCACAAGGACAGGAATTCCCGCCATTGTAGGCTTGTCAAGAAGAGCAAATAATTCATCCCTAGCTAACTCCATGTTGTTGTGATCTGCAGCATCTACCATAAACCTGTCCAGAAAAAAATCACCCACAGTATCATCACCGTCTGACAATGTGCCTGTTATGAGCACTTTTTACAATTTGTGAAATTGCTTCAGTACAACAGAACATCAGATGAATAATGCAACACTGTCAGACTGAGTAAAGTAATGCCAATGCCTGTAAAACATATAATTCTGTATAATTAGTAATCTCCACATAATTTATCACAAAAGTGGAATATATGCAAATTGTAAACAGATGTAAAACACTTTCATCTAAAAGCCTGCACAATGAGCCACATTGCCCATCACCAGTGGTAAAACATGATAACAACTGTGTGAAATACATTTAACAGTAAGTCCATCCCAGAGGACCCAAAACAAATACGATATGACAAGTCAATTTTTTATTAGAAACAACGGTTTAAATTTTAAGCCATGGACTAATCCCAACTAAAAGTTGGATAGGTGTAAGTTTGAAGTTTCCTCTGTTTCCCATTATTCTGTTGCCATGATGTCAAGTATTAGTGAAAACGTGAATGGAGAGTTTTGAGTACAATGTGCAGTGGTATATTACCCAACATAAAACAGACTAAATGTTGATATATGACAAAGCCAGAGTAAGAGCAAGCTAATAATTACACAGTAGTACAATATGTCAACTTACACAATTGCATCGACTCCACGACAGTATCGTTCCCACATAGTTCTAAACCTCGGCTGTCCACCAATATCCCAAACCTGTAACAGACAACAACCCATTTAACGGCCCTTTATCCACGACAACCTGGGTGACCGAGTACTAGAATAAAACATTCATTCACTCACACTGTCTTTATGGTTACTGTACAATATCTTTCAACTAATTTACTCCATGTCCTTTGGATCTCAGCATCTTTCCTACGTAGTTATCAGTATGACAAGTATTTTTCGAGAACCTCACTTTTCCCAAGTTATCTTTGGTGTACCTCTAGCTCATACACCTTCAACTGCATAATCGATGCTTTTTTTCATCCAGTCATTTTCGTCGTTCTTGAAACATGCCCGTAACACCTAACCTATTTTGCTGGATCACTTATTCCTACTATCTGTGCTAATTACGTGTGAACCTGTGCCACATGAACACCGCACATCCATCGAATCATGCTCATCTCAGTTGCTAACAATTCTGTTCAAATCGTAACATAACATGATCGTTTAAACCTGCAGATAAATCATACTTTGCCACAAGATTTTACCAGCCTGCCTAGTATGCATTCTTCAGTATGTTTACGCATTGCACACACATTATACACTCTGCAAAATTGAATAATCTTGCGTTGAAATTGGAGACAACATCAACTTACTCTGAGTGTAATGCCACCTCTGGTTATGCTGCGCATGTTGAAACCAACAGTTGGAATCATGTCTTCGCCGAACTCACCACACTAAAGACACGGCAAACAATTAGCAAGTGACAACAATAAATGTCACCTAGACATGTAGGCAATGTGGCATTCAAAATGTTTTCTTTCCAGGATCATCCCAGCTTAAATGCTCTATGTGAAGTCATTGTGGGGGAGATTTACTTGATCCAATTGAGCCGACCATGGTCTGTATCAACCATGTTCAGTTCTTATTTGTATAATACTTTTGTTCTTCACCTTCATCTACTGCGTTATGCACCGCTGATTGGCATGATCATGCCACTAGCACTGTATCGTTTACGCTGCATTCTTATCAAGATCCAGTAACTTCAGACTACTGACCTGAAGGCCACGCTATGAGACCATTAGTCTTTGATTTTTTGCTCAGAAAAATTTTTGTGACATGCAGCAACTGACAATGTAGATCACTACAGAATTCTGGTTGTGAACTTTCTTTGTTACATCAACATGTAACCATGCCAACTAAATCAACTCACCCTTGCATACCTCCATGGTCGCTAAATCAAGTACCAGTTTTAATTGGCTGGGGTAAAATAAGTTAGTAGGTCAAGAATAGTGTCGCAAAAATACCACAACAGTGCCAGATGGTGTTCATTATGCCACAAATAGGTGTGTTTTCAGTTGCCGCTTGAAAGCATGTAGCAACATGCTACTATTTTGCAGTGTTGCTGGCAAACTGTTCCATGATGCCGTTCCATTTTACCGTTCCTAGGGCGACCACCGTTGCTGTTCACCTGAATGCATAGCTCTTGTGGGTAGACTGAAGCATTGCGATGAACACAGTTCCAAATAAGGACCATGGTCACTGGGATGAGCCTCAAGACACTGCAGGGTTGCAGTGTTCTGAACTTCTCTTGGCTGGCATACGATCCCATATGGCATGCAGCAGTCAGACATGTTGCGAACTGCTATACCTGTATTTAAATCACTCAATTTGTAAGAGGAGCTGCATACTGTTGAGCGACCATTTGGTTGGTTAATGAATGAGACGTTAATTGCCGACACTCTAGTTTTGACTTAGACAGTGATGAACAGTCTATATGACATGTGTTGTTGGTCGAGCGGTTTGTCTTGGCTATATTAAAGTGAATATTATTATTAGTAGTATTATTAAATATGCTACCTCAAATACGAATATCATTCCAACTTACGGAAATAACATTAACAAACGTAGTTTTGCCAGACATTTGCAAGCCAACTAACGTTATTTCCATTTCCTCATTCCAAAACAGGCGTATAAACCAGCTTAAAATTCGGTTCACGAATGCCAACATTCTCAATAATAAGCACGGTTATGCGTTTAATATCCTTAACAATTGTAACTCAGTAGATTTTATCAAACTCCGTTCTACTTCAGCACTAACAGCTGTTTTGTGTTTACACTACATGGCACGTAAACATAACCTAACGTAACACGAACTTGAATTTAAACTCGCTTGAGCTACTGCTACGACACCGACGTTAAGAATAACCAATACGATATTTACGGTACTCAACGTTGAGCACGACTAGTTGGATGGGTGACCCGTCTTCATGGGGTATACCTCCTCAACTCAGCCTTGTATCGCTTTGGGGTCGCTAAATCAAGTACCAGCTTTAATTGGCTGGGGTTATCACCTCTGCCAGCTGGCAATTAACACAGTCTGCGTGATCCTATAATAGCTCACGAGTGACCGTAGCAGCGAGGCTTGTTGCAGCTACCCCTTGGAAGCATTTTTCAACTAGCTTATAACTCTTCGAAGCCTGAACCGATTTGGACTTACCCTTAATCTATAAAAACAGTCGACAAAATGCAACCTAACAATGGTTTAAAAAGATGCAACCCTAATATGTCTTTGAATAACAACCGTTCAAAGAAATTTCTCGCATCACACCTGAGACTGATTATATAAGTGAGGAATGACGACAATGAAGATAGGGAAAATTTTGGTGGATTATGTCACACAGGTGATGCTCGCCAATTCACGTCGTTTTTGGTGGACTTTTTACATTGAGATGGCAATTTTGGGCAAAAATTTCAACAAGATTCTCACTGGTGACGTACTATTCTGTAGTAGGAAGAATATGGGAAATATAAAACAATAATCACTCATTGTTACATTATACTCACACCAAATTAATGGGATCAGTTGCTAACAGAAAACCAATGCCCCACATACACGAGGTAATCTAGCAGCAGTGCACTAAACACATCACATCTCCATGAAATTTGCTGTGGATATATTTCGTATCAGAAGTTGTTTGATCATTAAACTGTATTCGCCAGATGGCGCCAACACCATAAGCACAGGCGAGTCACACTGGGATACGAGTGGTACATTTATTTAGGAGAAAATACAAACTGTTATGTTCGCGGGATATAATGATGGTGTAATCTAATTACCGTAAATACACAAGTTATGCAACCCAATACAGTAGACATCATTACAGTCAGTAAGCGTAGTATTATTCTACTTTTATGAAATCAAAAACTAAAATGAAAAAGATGTAAAACTGCAATTCTAGTAAGTAAACAATTTCGTACAAATTCAATAATAACTTTCAGATCTACAACACAAATGCCCAGATTCTACAATATTGTCAGTTTCAAACTCAACAACAGCACAATAACAAATAAGCACCAGTGCATATGCTGCAGCACAAGCAAAATGGGCAGTTTTACTTAATCAAATGTCGCTTACAACAAGTGAAATATCTGAAAAACTGATACTAATAATTTTATACCCACTGTGCACTGCAAATTTTTCATAATATTTACAAAATGTGAGCAATTGTAAATAAACTAAGTTGCTGAATGGACCCGCACTGAATGACAGCTAAATAATGTTGGTACATACAGCTGTGAAGATAGGCAAGACACAGAACACTATAAGCTTTGATATGCATTCAGTACAAGCTCATTACATACCATTTTGACAACTGCAAAACATTCAGCAATAATAATAATAATAATAATATCCCAGATGATACTTATGGTGCTGTACGTTATCATGTCTCAGAGGCATCTGGTTCTGATGAATGCAGACTGAGCGCCGCTGGGGGGCCGCCGACCCCCAGATCAAGCCAATAGACTTTAAGCTATGAGGGCACCGGTAACTGGCAGCTACCATCCACATCCACAATTTATTGTTATTACTAGGATTAGGACGACAGTGTGATCACCCGATAGTCCGACAGTCGATACTGTGACTATCGGTGAAAACAATCTGCCGATGACTGCGATAGCGATTATTTTAGCAGAGACCTATGAGCCCCTCGTTACCCGTATGTTTTACAACCACCCACATGCGCTGCCACCAGTGTTCGATTTGTCGGGGAGGTTGGGGGTTTAACCCCCCACTGGTTGAAGATGACCCCCACACTGGTGACAGAAAATTTTTGTCTGGGGGGGTCGGCTTTGACCCCCCCCCAGTCCAGATCCAGCATCACAGTTTGCTAATTACTTGTGCATGACACTGACAGTCAGAAAAAAATCGTCCTGATTTGCTTTTGAAAGTTTTAATGTTCATTGGAAACACATGTCCTCGTGCTGACTGTGTGTTCTTTCATTCACGGTCACATTCACTATGTCATCGCAAAAACTATCGGTTGAACAATCGACGATAGCGATAGTACACATAAAACCTGGCTAGTAACACAGACTGGCACTGAAAAATACAAAGCAAACACGATATCACACATGCACCGGTAAACATCAAACACAAACAAGTGGCTCTGCTTTTGCAGAGGGACCGCGCGAGGCACTTGTCAGTAGAAATCCTGCAACTACAAAACATCTCACTTGAAAACCCTATCGTGTGGCATTATTTGCGTGATTCTA
>Ga0209782_1000304_pt1 | contig 20085 bp, 12 predicted proteins | sample WorMetmaBAHAMAS1_FD_187390 | JGI IMG/M metagenome (GOLD analysis project Ga0209782, IMG submission 187390) | Marine gutless worms symbiont microbial communities from Max Planck institute for Marine Microbiology, Germany - Inanidrilus... | ecosystem: Host-associated > Annelida > Digestive system...
GTGTTAAGGTGAAAATGTACTTTTTTTGTAATTAAAAATTTGGGAGGGGCCTCATTTTTTCTCAGTGCGCCAGGGCCTCCAAAGCCTTAATCCGGCCCTGGCACAGGGGCATAACCACGATCCACAATGGACCCAGACGCCAAGATCAGGGACACAGGCGCAAACATCTGAAAAGTTGGATAGGGACCACACGTTGGGGATATCAATTTCATTCCCTTTCCTCCTCCTCCCCTTTCTTGCTCTCGTTATCATTTGCTCCCACCACTGTCGCACCCACTCTCCTTCTGCATCAATTCTACACCCCTTAAATTCAGAAGCTTCCGTTATGGGCCAAGCTGGAGCCCAACTGCTAAGGAAAAATTTAAGCACCTCTGAAGTTACATGTTGAACCAAACGAAAAACTGACAGTCACACAAGTTGGGAGGGGACCAATTACACTTGGTCCACAGGTTCTCAAAAGACAGCATGCATGCCAGTTCCAGAGATCCAGTGGGGTGGTTTTGCCTATGATCAGGGACACTCTACTGTAGATGTCCATGGGGTACGCAATAGGGAGGAGTTTCCCACTTCCCAGCTGTGACTGGGTGATAAGCTGTCTTTGTACACTCTCTCGTAATGCCAGTAGAACATCTTCATTTACATCGCATAAGTTGTAGATTATGTGTAAAATTTTACGTTGTTGCAGAGTTCGTGATTCATGAATCATTATTTCATGACAGTACATGCTACAGTAAGCTATACATGTACAAAGTTTGCCATTCATAACTGCTAAAGTTGTGAGGACCCAACAGCTTAATGGCTTAAGTCAAAGGTTTAGAAAGGACCGATCTATCCCGGTTGTGCCCATGGATAGCCATTTTGCAGTTAATGTGTGTTGACTTTCTCCACCGTTGGGCCACGTATGCTGGGTTTCGCCAGGGGCTTTATAGTGGAGTGGGGTCTAGGGATGAGTGCCCAAGCGCCTCTCCAGTATCGGGGTCTGGGCAGCTTTGCTGCAGAAAAATTTTGAAATAAGACGTTCAACTCTGTACATTTTGGGTGTATTTTGACAGCTATCAAAAAGCTTAATACTAGGTGATTATAGAGAACATTCAAGGGAGGGGGGTATCCACTAATATCTCATTGGTTTTGCGAGAATCCAACGAGTGGCTCTGGAGGCAAGTGGGGGTTTGAACCTATGAGCAAGAGGCCAAGAGTAGAGGTGAGGCTTCAACCCCAACCTACCCATCCTCATAGCCTTGCCTCTGCCCTTGGCCTGTGTATTAAACAACCCAACAACAATGCATAACAACGCTGAAATATCAGCACATAAGTTGTACGCTAGAAGATGCTAACAGAAAACAACCGGAACCAGTTCATGTAGTATGATATGGCAAATCACTCGTCGAGTGCAAATTGTAACCAGTGCCACTCAACTCTGGCTATTACATACTACTATACGTTCACAATGCCACATAATACTCGCCAATGGCCTTTAACAAAACAACAAAGCAACTGATATTACTCAGCTATTGCATTAAAGCACATCACATGAAGTTTTAAGGTGTATCGAACAGTCGGAAAAGCTGTCGCATTCTGTCTGCAGTATCGGCTAATACACACTGTCCAATCGTCAACCTGTCACTCGCTGCTGCAACTGAAAGCAGATAACAACACGCTCCATCACAATGTGTTCAGCATAATGACAATACATTCAAGTGTGCTGCAGTAATCATCTGCAAAATTATTTCATCCAGTCGAAAAAAAACTACTGCACCGGGTTTTCACTGCAATTAATTTACGCTGGCCATGCCACCAGGGATGCGCCAATCGCGTAATTTTGTAAACATGTACACAAAATCCTGTAAACGTTTACTAAATGTTTACACAAACATGGCAGCAATCAACAAAAAGCAAATGGTTTTCAGTTACTGTGACGTCAGCTCGACAGCTTTTAATAAAGTTCTTTCAACCAATTATCGCTTCATTTTGCTCTTGACTGCTTTAGTCCATTCTTCATTTAGCACTAAATTTTGTACTGCTGCCATATTCGTGTACACTAATGTGTAATTTTGTAAATGTGTACACGATTCATTATTGTGTACACGCATGCATCGCTACATGCCACTGCTGTTAGCGCAATACATCGGTCTGGTATCTGCCTGTGTGTCTGTCTGTCCCGTCTGCCACACACACTCCAATTCATACCCAGCTTTCTAACATTAACGTGATGTCGATAAAAAGCATAATCAAAATGCTCACTAGAGGGCATCAGCATGCAACACGGCCAGCGTATGTGTCGGTCCTTCTTCAGGGACCGACAAACTTGTTAACAAATAAAATGCGCGGCAGAATTTTTCGGTTAACATTGCATTAAACCATTAGAACAAAATGACGGCTTTTAAACAGGTAGTTACCACAACAGCACTATTCATAATGGCTACGATACAATTATATATTCACTTGTAACAATACACGGATCACAACAATCATAACTAGAAAGCCCTCATTAATTATTCCACGCTACACCGATCACTTCAGCAACATGTTTAGCTAACCGTGAATTTCCGGCTGACTGTTCATTATTAACAGTTTCCAAGTCATGTCTGGTGATAGTTTTCCTAACTTTGGTTTAATTTTTCACAAAATTAATCAATTGTTTCTTCACGCTGTGTCCATGAACTCTCACCTTCAAACTTGACACAGACAGTCAATATGAACCATCATGCAATTATTTATGTTAGAAAGTCACTGTCTGCACACACACACACAGATCAGGCCGAGTCACTAAAGTGATCAGTAAAAATATCAAAATATTGAAAAATTAATGACGAAAAATTAATGACAAGGAGAATCGAGATGAATTCAAAATCAGCGGCAGATTTCACAGACTAATCAGCTTAAATTGCCTATCTATCCTATACAGCTAACAGATGCTATTAATGTGTAAGAATTAATAGATGTGTAATAACTTACAGATGTTACTCAACACAGTTGGCAACTTGCATAATGCAAGTTCAACGTCATGTAAAACACACCAGAATCTTGCTGGTGACAAACTCCGTCACAAAAGCTACAGCGGTCAATAGTCGCAGGCAAATGGCAAATGCACAGCACCACAATATTCACTGTGTGTATTCCTGGTATCAACTATGCAAACTGTTGGAGTTAACTACTGCCAATAAGGTGATTATTATATTAAAGCTGGTCTATAATAGTTAACAACAAGCAGTGCTGAATGTAGAGCACAGTCCGTTAGTTCAATGCACGTTTAGTAAGCTAAGCTCAGAAGTTCAAATCAGTGTAATATGTGAGAATGAAGATGTTCAATTCAGGCAAAGCTTGTGCAGTAAAACCTGGCAATGCTGTCCAACGTGAAATAAACTTATGTGAAATAAACTAGTTAAGCTTAAATTCCACGTGACCATTTTCCGTGTAGCATCCTCGTGACATCCTCGCAAGGATCCTTGTAGCATCGATACGTCCGACACGCCCGTTTCCTTGTGACTTGTTTAGCGATATCCTCTCGAGGATGTCACGAAGATGTTACGAGGATGCTACGATGAAAACCGCTTCCGTGAAATTTAAGCTTTAGGCACCTACAGTCAGTCTGCCGGTATGTGGTTTTCACACACTTCTAACACTTTATTCATCAACCACAGCTGTACAACATGTACAGTATACTCACACCAAATCAACACAACACAGCTTGCCTTATGTCACGCAAAACCGAAAATAATAATTTTTAAAACTTGTGACAAACCAAAAATACACATATCTAGAAACCTGCTAGGCTTACCCTGATGGTGAACAGCATTGAATCCTAAAGGGTTACTGGTATTTCATCAAAAACGTGTTGAAGTGTGACTACAATTTAAGGCAAAATTCATCAGTAACACGACATACTTTGAAGTACACAACAAGTACAGCACTCAGCATGCAGTATCGCTAATATCTCTAATGCTACATTCTAATGCTCTAATAAAAAGCATGGGAAGGAAGGTCACTGGGGAATATGGGGGCATAAAAATCCCGAGGTCTAGCAGTAAAGCAGGTGATCTTAGGAGAAAGCAAAATATTTTTTCAACTTATGATAATAGACAACGGTTTTATACAGTAACGAATGGGAGTGTCCAAACTCGAAAAAATCACCTGTATATACCGGCAAAAAGGTCAATTCAAACAAACTGTTCCAAGTCACATCCATAACAACATAATGCACAAAACAACATCAGCGAATATTCAACACAGAGTCCAGTCACCAGCTAACAGTCACCGAGTGTATTAACAACAACTAAAAAACGAATCCATCGACAACAGTTCACAAAATAAACAGTGGCAGTGACCGTATCCACACGCAGCTCAGCTGTTGCCCGACTGTTAACAGACGACGCACATGTCTTGCATTATATTAATGCCTCTAGTCTAGTTGCTCCAATTAAAATATCCAAACAAGATATTCACAGATAGCAGACGCTGACCCTCATAAGCAACTCACAATAAGTACTTACTGGTCTCTATTGTTGACCTAAATGTGGTTGGAATTTACACTTTTCATATTCTATCACCACTTATGAATACATGCGGCATAGTGCCACAGAGCCATTATGTGAAAACACAATGTCATCCACAAAACCGGAAGTAAATAGCGTATCATAACGCCATCAGAGGACCAAGCCACAGCCATGTGTATTCATAAGCAGTGCAACATGCACAAAAAATTTGGTGAAGTTCGGCCACGTAGTTTTTGAGTTATGTGAGCGCACGGAGAGACAGACATACACATAAAAATACATTTATTACTTCGCACCAATCCTATGGACAAAATAATAAACGAACACATTGAATAGCTAATCATCAAACAATAGTGTAAGCGTGCTGCATGTTGGATGGCTGGTTAAAATCTACGGCACTCAAAACACAGGTTACATCAAGCCGTTATAATTTAATTATCACATAGATTTACACTTTTGATGTAGCCTGTAACATTTTTCACAACTGACTTGTTTAAGCAGTTTGATCAACTGCCAAGAAAATGACCGTAACTTGCACATTATGTTAGTATTGTTTGTAGCAAGTAACTTCTTACTTAATATATTATTATCTCTACTTATATAAAAACGTAAAAATAATGCTCGCTGGCAGAGCATCGGCCGTGTCACTTCAGGCACGTCTACATTGTCCAGTGGCTGCCGGCATCCATCCAGCACAGCCCTCTACTAGTCACTTGGTCCAGCTCACGCACAAAGCATCAGGCCCCTGGATCAGTACAGCGCCGTCGTCGGATTTGTCGCCCGTTCGTAGAACGGCCGATCTAAATACAGGTTATTAGCTGAAAGTTTAATGAACCAAGGTTGTAATAATAATAATAATAATACAACATTTGTATAGCGCCATAGTGTCCTACGCGGGATGCAGAGGCGCTTAAGTAAGTGCCGAAGGTGCGAGCAATTCGGCACGAGCAACCAGGTCTAGCATGCGCTAGTAATATATTATTATAATACAGTTAGCTACTATACAATTAGTATTATATTTTGTTACTTCAAGTTAATGGTGTCAAACAGCTGACATGAAGGCAGCAACGTCCCTTTCATCAGATGTCCAGTTGTGAATATATGAGGCACTGTTAGCACTTTGTGTTAACTTCATTGCTTTGACAGTCATGATTGGATGACAGAAAGGAGATGCAGCCTGCAAACAAGCCTCTTAGCTCTGGTTTATAAACAGCAAATTAATCTCCCGTTAATTTAATCCGGCATTAAATCTGGCAGATAATGATCAATTTACTCAGATGTCGTTTTTCCACCGGCAGTTCGTCAATTAAATCGTCCTAAAGGGACGATTTAATTGACGAACTGCCGGTGGAAAAACGACATCTGAGTAAATTGATCATTATCTGCCAGATTTAATGCCGGATTAAATTAACGGGAGATTAATTTGCTGTGGAAAAACCGGACCTATCCACAGAAGTTCTATTCCAGAGAAGGATGAGAAAGAGGAGGAGGATCTATAATGGTGAGTGAGTGAGTGAGTAGTTTCTTAACGGCACATCAGCACATTATACGCCATTCAGTGCCATGAAGAGGTAGAGAGCGAACAGATTAAATCGATACAATAAAATCGAATGATAATCAACAAAATGGTGACCACTAGCCCAAGTTCAGCCGGAAAAAATGACCATTAAGTGTAAGTAGTATATATTTTGTTACTCGTGTAAAGTAACAAAATGATGCAACGCTGTAACTGGTTATCAAAATTAGTAAAGGTGAATTACGCAATGCACGACTTCCCGCCGTTCATTGTAATCTGGTGAGTGGTTTCTTAAACACAATCATTACTATTCATAACATTACTACTGTTCCATTCACAACTGGACAAAGCAAACAGATCATGTGACAACTGAGCCGACTAGTAAGTACACGTATAACGCAACAATGGCAGAATGAAGAATTAGTAGTCACACATGGGACAGTTTGCTGACCTTTGCCTCTCAGCCACATTTTATATATTACAATGCATCCAGGCTTGCTGGATTCAATATCAGCCAACACAGATATGATCCACACGACCGTGCCTTATGCCCAATCGACCATCGCGCAGTACACAGGACGGGACGCTGAGTGCGATCAACAGCCAGTGATCGATGTTGACTGTAGATCACACTTGCCACTTTGGCCGTTGCCATCATATCGCCGATGATGGTTGGTGTGCCGTGATCAAATTTTACAAGTCCCAAGTCCAGAGTTTGGAACAAAGGTTCACGGGGAAGTACCCTTATTTTTGGATACCTTAATTTCTCTAAAATACAGTGTAGCATGGATCAAGGGAAACCTGTACACAAAAATTCAGCTCGATCCATGCAACCATTTCAATACAATACCGGCATGTGACAAGACAGACACAGAGAGATATGATGACAGCTAATACCGCTATAGATTAGCATCGCACGCACAGGTAATAATTGTGTGCTTTCCCATCTGTATAAAAAAGTGTCAACTGGTCAACCTGATCCTAACTAGCCGACAGACTTTTTAGTACGCCCAACATGCCTACCTGGTGGGCTATACATGTACATTTCGCTTCTGTTACTTTATTTTAATTTTTTTTTATTGGTCGACTTCCTAGACAAGTAATCTCAGAAACTGCGGACCGATCTTCACCAAACTTTCAGGACTGGTAGAGCTGTGGAAAGACTTGACTACTTCGCAATTATTTGCTAGGGGGCAACACTGCTATGGTTGGCTGACTACACACTAGGTTATGCCACACATTTCTAGTTTAACGTAAGTTACCTGTATACTAATTATACAATGTACATGTTCATGGCACTGAATGGGCTATAACATGCTGTTAGTAAACAGCTCACTCGCTCACGAGCCCAAACCCAGGTTTACTTGAAAAACAACCCCTAAACCTGCGTCTCTGCTGCAATTATACCATTTGTGTATCAGCAAATAGATTGCATCGGGCTAATCTGGCTGCAATGTAACATACGAAATGCGGCAAAATAGTATGATCAACACTTGCTCAAAACTCCAGCTAACATGTCAGTCATATAAGCGGGCACCGGGCAATGAATCGAGAAACAAACGAAAACTCGGCAAAACAAACGAAATACAGAACGTCGAACAAGTCACCACACTGACACCGCGGAGTCAGTGCAGTTAGATGCAGGTGACGATGCTGACGGCTGATTAATTACGGCTGTCCGTCGTAGACCTCATTGTGGATGTCGGGAAACTTGATGTCAGGTGAATTCAGCTTCAGATTGTTTAGCGTCTGCGAGTGCATCTGGTTAATGCGATCACTCAGCGGCAGAATGTTCACCGTCCTTGAGAACAGCTCGGCATATGTCTCTGTCAACCACAACAGTAACTGGATGACACTCGACAACGAGTTAGAACCCCCTCCCCCATCAATCAATCACTTCCACCATCTCCTGTTTTAACAGTCTTTTTTCAAGGTGAACCTGGTGTATTATCACATATCTCGCAGTGCCAAATAACTCGCATCTGCACTATTGCGCATGCGCAATCTCACAAAGTCTCGTACGCAGGTGTTTATTGGGCCCATTCCATGGGGCCATAGCGGTCCCCTCTGTCACGCATTGTTGTCGTCGTTGTTGTCGTTGTGGACATCGCACGCCGCCTGCACTATAGCTATAGCTGGCGTGCGACTAGCGACACCTGGTGACTGATAATGTAACGGCGGCTCGCAGTAGCGAATGGGCCCCAACATTTTTCAAATGCTTCTTGTTTATTTAATAATTATTTCTTCGGTTATGGTTAGGGTTAGGGTTAGTTATAGGGTTAGGGTTAGGCTTAATAATTCCCACTTGTCGCGCAAATCTCGTACTGCGAGTTATTTGGCAATGTAACATATTTGGCATGACACCAGATCAAAAAAAATTCACCGCACTGACCCAAACCATAATGATGACCTCATGACTTATTGTCTACCAATGGACTGCTGAGGGAAATTGTGATTGCTCTCAATATCCTCTCAGTCAAGCATGGCAGTGTATCATGTATCAGTTCTGTATCTGCATCTCCTTTACTATCTAATTAACTGTTCCTAACTCCACCTCTGCCAGTCTAAACATTTCACGTTAACGAGGCTAACTCTAGGGTCTTCTCCCTGACACGGTGGATGTGATAGCTGCCATCAACAAGGGCATGTGAGCAGTAAAAATGCTGCAACAAAACCTTCCACTTCTTAACTGGGGTGATCAAAAGAGTCGCCGACGCAGGCCCACCTGTACAACGACTGCATATGTTCGAATATTCACAAGACAAAACGCGGGTTTTAGCAACCACCTATTCACGGCAGAAATATTTTCTACCATCATGCAACAGAATACGAACTGGTAATTCTCATATACCAACATACAGGTGCTGTGGACTTTCACTAACAGTGAAGCACGAAATGTGAACCTCAATGGACTGACCTCAGTGAGTGAGTGTGTAGTCTCTTTATGGTACATCATCACATTGTAGGCTGTTCAATGCCAGAAAGTTGAAAGTAAAATCACATGAACACTAAAAACCGATAAAAAGAGACGTAAAATCGAGACTATAAAGCTACTATAAAACTCGGATAACCAACTGACCTGAATGATTGGCTTTAATCAGCACGTAGAGACACTGGAGCATGAGTCCTCGCAGCTTGTGAATTGCATGGTGGTTTAACAGCCCGCCACGACCTGACACACACAACAGATTAGCACAATAGCAATAATAATAGTAAGCATCCTTGGCTTGCTGACTGTTACTTGCATGCCACGTCCCACTCTGCAGGTGGTACTGCTGCTGAAACTGCTTCCCCCAGAAAGGTTCAGAAATACTCGAGCATCCCAACAGACTACATTTTCCAGCCAGTTGCGTTCAAAACTCACAGGTCATTAAACACTTCTAGTTTCGACTTTCTGCGCGAGGTTGGCCGTCGTTTGACTGCTTCTTCTAAACACCTACTGTGAGACCTCGTTGTTGTTTCAGCGCCTTTCAATTCTGTTCCGACTCTGGAATCTTTCATTTCCACTGATGAAGATCCGGCCCTCTAGCCATCTGTGATATTTGATTTTATCTTCTGTTTTTAACCCGAGGGATCTTTACTACGTGGAGTCAAAAAAATAATAATAATAATAATAATATTCTATTTATAATGCACCAGATTCCGTGAATTCTGACGCACGCAAATATTACTATCACTAAATCTCTCACAACAGACAATACACACACTACCTCAGTAATAACCAGAGCATGGCATTCAATATGCTCGTGGTGCTTCAACACTGGATAATGGAGTACATATGCCTCGTAGAAAATCCAGCATTACTGAAGTTTCACACAGGAGATCTTTGGGAACATGCGCCTATCTGGTGTAACTACAAAAAAGCAGGCAAGCTAAACAACTACCAATATCAATAGCAGAATTGATTAACATGTCCATCGCTGCCTGCCTGTGACATATTCCGAATACTATACAGTATGAACTAGGTGCTGCACACACAGCACCTATTCAAAGTTCATGCATGTTTAAATAAGCCAACGAATAAACATCGTTCTACACACAGCAGCAGTATATACATGTGATCAAGGCATTTGTAATTTCATCCTACAAATATTTCAAGACATTTTAGTGACACGTAATGGTTGATTTCGCTACAAAAAGAGATGAGCTGGTGGAGTAACATTTTAATAATGGGACAAATTTATCATCACAGGCTGCACAGTCGCACCAAAGACGATCACCCATCCCAGTACTAATCAGGCTTAACGTAGAGCAACTTTGTTCACGCGACGAACAACGCTACCACCATGCCAAGCCGCCAAGAAGAGACTGACCTGGGTTCATAATCATGATGGCGTTAAGAAGACCGACTTCACCGTCAGTCAAACACAGACTGTTCATCTTCAACGCATAGATGTATAGCTCGTCAAAGAAGTCACCCAACGGCATCTGTTTCATTATGTAACTGCAAGCACACACCGCATCAACAGAGACCATTAAATGTTAAAATGTATACTTGAAAACACGTCAAACAGCACACACCAACCAATATCACTTACTTACAACAATACACAATGTTTCAGCTCAATGTATAAAGTTATAAAAAATACATACTAAATATAAATTTAGTATTACTAACTTAGTATTACTTACTGTATTTACTAACCTACTAATAATTAACGTGAAAAACAGTAAATGAAAACCTCTGAATATTACACAGCATTAAAAGCCATTCAGTGCTAAAAAAACGTTAAGAGAAAAAATAAATACATAAACAACTGATGGCTAAAAAATCTAAACAAAGCTAAGATCTGATATCAATCAATCAATCAATCAATCAATCACTCAATCAGTTTTATTGACGAATCGGTAAAACAACCACTGACATCGTCATAAAAATAAATGCAAATAAAGCTACAATAAACACACATACAATAATAAAAATAACTATGTATAGTGCAAAAATCTAAACGTTTAAAAGTGGATAAATTAAGACTTAGAACGACTGCTATAGGTTAGTTGGTGTTTAACATCCCTTTTCAGCACAATATATGGCTATATCAGGGATGAAGGGTCAGGGGTGGAGAGCTATCCCTACCCAGTATAGGAAGGCGAGCGATATATTAACCTCAACCCTGGCCGTCTTTTTATTCAGCAGCCACCCAAAAAGGGAAAGGGATCGACAGGTAGGTAAACAATTCCAAATGTCAACAATACGATTAGTGAAGAATGTTTTTCTCGCATCAATATTGCAATAGCTTTTATAGAGTTTCAAACTATTGCTTCTTGTTCTAGGTAACAGCTGAACACAGAAAAATTTCTATTATCTGTATCTGATATAAAAGTGAAAGAACAAACAATACAGCGTATTACATGTTCAGAGTAAACTGGAATCACAAAGGACTCTGTAATGACAAAATAAACTAACCGCGGCACTTTGACGGACATGTCGGGCACAAACATTCCATCGTTAGTGAACAGCGGAACATAGCGTGCAATGATCACTTCAAATGAACCTTGTTTTATCAGTTTTATCTGATCTTCCTGGCACAGCTCCGTGAAACCTATTAACATCAACGCAACAACAGAACATTCACCATCACAGAATCGTAGCAGCGAACAACAGCATACAGATATATCTGCTGACGCTGATGGACTGCATGACGCTGCCTCACGCCAAATTGACCGTATCGCTCTGCACACAGCATTTGGCGCCCACATTAAGGGTGACCCCACTTGCAAATTTCCCCGAGGTCTTTGGCATCAAGAAACTAAAGTCCCTGGGCTATCGTGTGGCATTGTTTGTGTGATATACATGTAGGTTTAGCATATTGATACAATCCTGGGTGTGACAGACCCACAGTTACACATGAAGACGCCATATACTGCGCTAGCATAGCATCGCATGACAAAAATCAGCATCAAATATGCTATCAACAAAAATGTACTACACAATAACCATACAGGAACAACAAAGCAGATATACACATGTGTAAAACAGACACATGTAAAAAGATGTCAGTTAACATGTGCATTGCACATCACTAAATAAATCCTTGAATATGCCTCTATATTAAGTGGCTATATAACATGTACGTAACATATGACTGACTAAGTTAAGGTTTAGTATACTACTTAAGAAAAGTAATCATTCTGGAGATGCTGTTCATAAAATTTCAATAAAATATTTATAAACTGTAGGCCTAATCGGTTTCACCATGAATTTACAACTACCAGTAACAGAACATGTATTTGCTGTAAAAATCAGTAAACTTAGGTCCAGTTTTTCCACAGCAAATTAATCTCCCGTTAATTTAATCCGGCATTAAATCCGGCAATTGACGAACTGCCAGTGGAAAAACGACATCTGAGTAAATTGATCATTATCTGCCGGATTTAATGCCGGATTAAATTAACGGGAGATTAATTTGCTGTGGAAAAACCGGACCTTAACTATCAAAACTGCCAGTCCTAAGAGACATAGGACATAACTCGATCAACTTTTGTGTGTAAAATAAACAGACAGTGAACAAGTTACCAGGCAAACTTTTGCTGAAAGTGACAACTCGTTGAATGACCGGAGCCATGTTAGCAACAAACTGAGACCAGACATGCATCGGGTCAGGTGCACTTTCAATCTTAATGGATGATTGCTGTCTCTGTCAATACAGCACATCATGCCGTGAGCACTCAATACCATCACTACTACACTACACAGTTACTCACACTATGTGACGGACGGCGTGAGTGAGTGAGTGAGTAGTTTCTTAACGGCAAATGAAGCACATTAGATGATGGCACTGTAATACTGTCAAATGTAGCTGGGATGCTCATCTAGCTCTAACATGCCATCAACGTCATCAAATTTAGTATATTGGTGAGTTGGTGATGCATGGCTAGATGCATTCGTTACTTTTCTAGCTGAAATGCATCATCTTCCGACAGCTCGAAGCACATTACACTGCTTGGCGACAAAGTCGACAGCTTGCCCAGGGTCATTACACGACAGTTCAATGGCCAGCAGCTGAACCTGTCAATCTCTTCATTACGAGTCCAGTGCATGCCACACTAGCGTCGCACGTCACATGAACTAAGTTGCTCAACGCTGAGCCCGGTTAGTACAGGAATGGGTGACCGTCTTCGGGCGGGTATACCACCTCGGAATGTAACCAAGCCAACTATATCAACTCAGCTCTGCATCCCTCCAAGATTGCTAAATCCAGTACCAGTCTTAGTAGACTGGGGTAAAGGCAGAGTGGAAGGTAACTGTGTGATCCAATATGGCACGTGAATTCCCGTAGTGTTGAGGCTTGTTGCGAACTACTATATCCAGTTACTTTACATTAGTTTTAGTATCCAGCTGTTTGCTGGAAAACAACCACTACCACGCTGATGAGTATTCTGCCAAGTTAGTTAGTTAGTTGGTGTTTAATGTCCCTTTTCAGCACAAATATGGCTATATCAGAGACGAAAGGTCAGGGGTGGAGAGCTATCCCTGCCCAGTATAGGAAGGCCAGCAATATATTAACCTCAACCCTGGCCACCTTTTTATTCAGCAGCCACCCAAAAAGGGAAAGGGATCGCGAGGCTCATTTAAATTATTATGCCAGCGCCGATAACAGGAAGAGACAACCTTCACACCACAAGACAAAATTAAACAACAACAACAACACAAATCAGCATTCATCTTAAACTAAAAAATACATAGAATGCAAAATGAACACAAAACTAAAGCCACGTTTAGTCGCCTCCTACGACGTCCGGCGTGGAAATGGAGCGGGGCTATTCTGACGGAAAAGGATACAGGAGAAGTGAATAAGAAAGGAAAATATAAGCAAGAAAAAAAGGAAGCAAGTTACAAGAAGCAAAAGGAAGCAAGTAAGAAGCGAAACACACATATAAACAATGTATATAGCGCCTAATTTACAAGGTCTTCTAGGGCACATTAGGCCACAGCGCCCGCACGGGGTGAGTATTCTGCCAAACTTTGGTTATTTGGCAACAAGGGAAACACTGCGCATGATGTCCAGTGAAGGGTATCCAGCAACCCTAATTCATCTTTCCTCCACCAAGCACAAAAGCCTGTCCATCAAAGGACAGGGTACTTACATACTCTATTGCTCTATATTACCACTTACAACAATGCTGCCGACAGACCTGGAGGTATCGGTGAAAGCCAGTAGCGACCGATTCCCGTGTGTGGATACACGTTTTGAGATGGGCATCCACAACACACTGAGTCACCTGATCCACAAGCAGTTCCCGTTCACTGCTGGCTGCGGGGATCTGGCGCGCCTCGGCCGCAAGTTCCAGCAGGGCTTGGTCAACCGCCAGATGGCAGTCGGGCATCACATCGGTCAGGATCGGGCCAGTCAGGCTCGCCGGCAGGATCATCGGGAAACTGGAAACGGTTCGGCGCTGCTGCTCGGCCTCGAGTAGTTGACGATGGACGGTGCCGACCAGCACCTGTGCATCACACTTGCTAGTGATTCGATAGTCTGCGGGCGCGGAGGTGCACACCGCGGCAGGATCATCGAACGCTGACGGCTCAGTCACCACTCGACGATGTGGGCTCAACTCAATGTAACCAGCAGTAGAGTCGGGCGAGAGCCGACGTGCCTCGTCCGCCTTCGACGCTGCAGCGTCGTCTGAGGTCGTTGAGACGTCGGTACTGTCGCTGGCTGAACTATGACGACCCTTCTCCAGCAGACTGCTGAGAGCGGCCAGCAGTGATGGCAATAGTATGTTGTGCTGACTCTGCCGGTTGAGTTTGTCTAGAAGTGACTACACAACCATCACATCAGGCAGCTATTAACACACTTGCTGGCTAAAATGTGGCGGACATAATAAACCATTTTCCGTTTTTCAAACGATCCCAATCAATTTTCTGTCGGTTATGCAGAAGTCAGTTTAGTTTCATCAGGATTTCAGCAATGAAACAATTACGTAACTTATTGATAGGAAACGGTTTAACATTTCACATCAATAACAATATTCTGTCCCAAAATGTATGCTGTTTCAAACTGTCTTTAAATACCATAACTTATTTATTTATCAACCAAACATCAAAATACTGAACAACAGCATTCTCAACAACAGCTAATTTCTTAATGGTTAAAGTTTTGAGAGTATAAACTTTCTGGCCATTCTGTAGTGTATGGAGTCGATAAATAACTTCAAACTGATGGTAACTGATCATTAGTGACAAATTTGCTATGCATTAGATGTAGGTAGGATGCACTTTATTACATGGTATCAATAACAGTTGTGCAATGCCTTGAAACAAAGGAAAGTAGGGACTACAAATTTTTCATGAATTTTTCAAACTCTCTCCATGAATGTTCCACAAAACTGGGCATATTTTCAGAAACAAACGTAAAATAGCACGTTATTACCACAGATCAGGTTGCTCTCTACAAGTTCTTTGCATTGTTAGTCAGCTGAGTAATCTCTGCAAAATGCTAACATTACAATGCGAGAGTCTAACCTCCAGTTCGGCCATGGAGAGTGGCAGCAGCCCAAGCTGGTATGGCTGTGACGGGGACGGCTGTGATGCAATGCTGTTTGGCTTGGCAGGAACTGAACACTTTGAGCTGCTCGATTCGGTGACACACAAGTTTTTCAGTCGTTTCGGACGACGTCCCAACCGCGACGCTACACATGCAAGCATGCCAGCACTGACAGTGTGATTACCCCAAAACATTCTACATTACAAGTCGACAAATAATTACACCATCAGTCCATCACTGAGTAACCGAATAACATCACAATAAATTATTTCATCATGTAACTAATAATTAAACAAAATCCCTGTATCACCGATACTATTAAGTGGTGAATCATCTGTAACAAGCAAGTAATTTCTTAATGGCACAACCAGTGAAGTGAGTGAGTGAGTGAGTAGTTTCTTAACGGCACATCAGCACATTATAGGCTATTCAGTGCCATGAAGAGGTAGAGAGTGAATCCAGTAAATTGATGACAATAAAATCAAATGATAATTAACAAAAAATAAAATTGAAGTGTAAAACCAAGGCTATAGAGCTAATATAAAATTGGAACAACAATCATTACAGTTGGTGATAAAAATGAGCTTCTTTAATATAACGAATAATAATACTATTGCCGACACTTTGAAACAGTTCTGCAACAGAAGAGACTGTAAAATATTTTGTACTAATGTCCCACAAACCAACACATTTGACCAAGTTGTGTCTCACAGAAACAGGAAGTCCACACAATTGACAAATAGGTGGATCATCACCGCACAAAATGTGTGAGTGAGTTAATCGAGAATGACCAATGCGGAGTCTGTTGATAAGTAAAGAATCGTAGCGTGACATATTCTTGCTATGCACCACAGAGCCAATTGAAGACAGTGTTGTATGAAGGATTTTGCGGATGTGACAGCTTTAAGGAATACTGAATGGAGAGCTTCTTTCTCTGTACATAAAGAGGTGGTTCGTTTGCAAGTACAGATAGGCTAGAGGATGGAGAGGTGCGAAAAGCACCGAGACATAATCAGAGTGCATGGTACTGTATAGGATCCAGCATCTGTAAATAAGAACCGCGTCCAGAGCCATATACAACACAGCCGTAATCTAATTTTGATCGATTGAGAGATCTATAGAGATGTAGTAGAGTTTGCTGATCTGCACCTCACGAAGTGTGTGCAACAACACGTAAGAGTTTAAGAGCTTTTGCACATTTATTTTTCAGATAGCGCAAGTGAGGCAAGAACGAGAGTTTTCTTGGCAAAACTGTGCTGTTTGTGCCACCATAGAAGCAGTTTGACGATACCAAGTAACGAATAATATGATTACGGAAAAACTCATCAGTATAAAAGTTGATGGCTAGTAAAGAGCATAGTGCAGTCACAACAGTGCTACATGCAACGTGTTCCAGGTAGGTGGCAGTTATGTCACTGCTGGAAGTGGAACCAGCTGAACATGATCTTCGTGCTAGCATTAGGCACAGCAAGGAGATAAAACCACATGGTGGCATCATTAACACCAGTAGAATAGACAAAACCCAGATGTCAACAGTGGCCACCATTCTGTATTACGTTGTACAATAAAACAAAAAAATTGTATAATAAAATTACAGAAGTGGATATTACGTTGCCACTTTGATGAGTGAATCGACCATGAAACTGGGCATGTGCTGCACAAAGTAACATGCAAATCTTTGTGAATTAATATTTTCTCAATCACATTTACTCATAAACAACTGTAAAATGAAGACACATAGCTGATGTTTGTGGATACAACAGGCCTTAATTTGCATTAGTAGCAATAGACGAGTCTGTGGTGGAACATCCTACTTCAGTGAACAACTCAATGTATTGATTTCTACGACAACGGAATTCTCAGTTTCCAGCAACAGCAAAAGATAATAATAACAAAGTTCTGAGTGAAATTTCTGAAAAAAAAAACTTTTCAGTCTAGACAAGAAACACTGATGTGTGTTCACTGCAAAATTTTCGACAAAAGTGCAGTCCGTGTTTGGTGCGCACTTTGTGAAAAACACTGCAAACATTTTCATTGCATTCACAACTTGGGCGACACATTTGTCGATAGCATTACGAGAAGCAAGATGCATTATCTAAGCACACGATGACTGCAGCTCATTGCAGGCAGAATCATTGGAGAAGGGACCACTGATAGTCATTGGCACTGCAAAAAAGCTAGAGTACATAATATAGTATAGTATATTAGTATAGTAAGTACATGTATATTGCATAGGGTAGATGTAGGCTATATGGGTAGGCTGGTAATATGGGTATGGGGCCAAAAAATACGAAACCGAGCTCGATGTTTAGTCAGACCAGATTGTTTTGTAGAGTATTATTATTATTATTATCAAAAAATATTTATGGTGGCATTGTCACGAAAAAACATTGCAGGGCCACCTAACAGACGATAAATACTAAACAGTCATGTGTTGACAGCGACGCGGCTCAGGAATTAGCATCCTCGCAGAAGGATGTCCCTGAACACTACTATATTCAGCTGCTGTCGGACTCAGAAGGCTGCCAGTGAGATGATTCGCATACCTCCTTTGATGTCCAAAAGGACGATTCGCATACCGGGAGAGGGAGGGCGGCGGCGTTGGCGGGGCGTTGATGGGACTTGAGGCGAGACTTAAGCCCTATGTCTGCAGATTACAGGCGACTTTCCTCTGATGCTGTAGACGCACTTTGGCAACCTGGGCCCTCAAACGACCAACGTTGCTGGATAGAAACACATGTACGGACTACTGATTGCCTTTACAAGCTGACTAAACACTCACTGACAAAAAGTGGGGTGGGAATGTCCACCCCATAGCGACGCCCCAGTAGCTGCATAAGGGAAAGCATGTACCCAGATCCCCTAACGGCTAAGAATTGACAAGTCGAATCAACGTTGAATAGACGGTATAACACAACGTTGAATCCACGTTAAGTAGGCGCATGGGCGTAGTTTCTTATGGGGCTAGGGGGGAGGCTAAGCCCCCCAAATATTACAATGCAACAATTTTTCCACTAATAAAAACAGAAGACAGGGAGCACAAACAACAAACCTGTGAGGCGCAGACTCGCGCAGTTGCTGTAAGCCTACGGGCGCTTCGCCGTAATATGGAAATATTTTATCTACGTTGTGGAGATTTGGTGGCCATGCAATGATATTGTGTTTGTATATATTGCCGTGCTATTAATGGCTGTGCTATTGAATTCGTCTTTGTTTGCGTGATGCGTTGGCAGGTAGACGGTGTGTGTGTGTTTATAACACGTCCGGGGCAGGGCGTCGTCCCTTTGTAGTCTAGCTGGTGAGTGACGTGGCTAACTGTGTGAGCCTGCCTGTAGGTGTCTGCATACCAATCTATTTTTAGATGCCAGATCTTTGAAAGGGCAAGCAGGGCTAGGAGGGAAGATTCCAGCTGCTGTTTGCTGAAGAGGCTGTGTGCCTAGTTCTGGCTGTGTGCCTATCTGATAGCTCTGTGCTATTGAGAAATAAATTTGTTGGATATTACGTACAGGGTGTGTGCCTTTGTATAATCACAGTTAATAGACGTTCTTGCTGCCCTGTGTGGCGTCAGAAGTTGCTAGTTGATTCTGTTGGGGTTAGAGTAACCCTGAAGCCACTGCTGTCGAGTTTATTGACAAGACCACAAGGAGAGATCGTCTGGGTGCAAGAACTACTGTTCAGCTTCATTGTGTCGTTGTCGTTGTATCGACGTGGAAGGCCAGTTGTGTGACGACGAGAGCCGATTTTCGTGAGCCTGCTGTGTTTTTCAGAGACTTATACTGTGTTGTGGGCAACCAGCTGTGTATATAGCTGTGTGTGTCGTTTGTTATCTTTGAGTGATTTGCTTTTGCAAGAACTTGTACTTGTATTGTGTGAGTAGGCTGTCGTACTACACCATTGTGTTGCTTTGATTATTATAGTGCTTGTTTGTGTACTGAATTATTCGGTTTGCTGTAACCGATTGTTAGTAATATTCGAACTTCTTCATTCACCTCGTTTCATCTCTATTATTGTCACATAACTACTGTATATTAAATTACATTTTTTACATACAGTATTGTGATACTATTAGTGTAGTGCAGTAGGATCCTTAGGGACCCAGTTAGGAAGTTCCTGGGAGGAGGACTTCACATACGTACTTTGTTATTGCAGTAAAAACTGTGCTGCTTACTACGGGACATGTTCCCCCCCAATATTTTAGAAGTGATGTCGTTCAGGCTACGTTTATTTCAGCCAGTAACAGCAACAACCGTTGTTTGTTGTATTTTAATGCAAATATTATGTGTAGTTTCACAAAAAAAGCTTCAGCTTCTGGGGGACTTCTGTCCCCAGGCCCCCTAACGGGGCTCTGCCCCTGGATCCCACTGAGGTACAGCCCCAGACCCCATTATAGGCTCACGCTCCATATGACCGGTCCCTAAAAAGTCTCATTCAGGAGGTCTTCACTAAGTCACTGTGATCGACAACCTGATTATAAGGGAGATCATGGACGACAGGTCTACGTTTAGTTGACTGACTGATGCTGCAGGTGGCAAACCAGTTCTTTAAAATAAATACTTCAGAATACTTCAAGTATACACCAAAATATGCC
>Ga0209782_1000305_pt1 | contig 20053 bp, 4 predicted proteins | sample WorMetmaBAHAMAS1_FD_187390 | JGI IMG/M metagenome (GOLD analysis project Ga0209782, IMG submission 187390) | Marine gutless worms symbiont microbial communities from Max Planck institute for Marine Microbiology, Germany - Inanidrilus... | ecosystem: Host-associated > Annelida > Digestive system >...
GTGCCCCCGGCGGTCACCGAGAGCATCGCGACGACGACCGTGGACGGCACCTCGACCCTGACCGCCGGGGGCACCGTCGACGTCATGGCGACGGCGACGACGGATTCGACGGTGCTCGCCGAGGCGGCCAGTCCGGTTGCCACGCTGACCACGGCGGTTTCGGTGATCACCAACCGCGCCGAAGCCGGGATCGAGGGCGAGGCCAAGGTCGCCGATGCCGACCAGGTGACCGTCGGCGCGGCGGGCGTGGCGCGGGTCGATACCGTCGCCGACGGATGGACCGTTGATCTCGGCGGCATCGGCGGAGGCGGTGTGGCGGTCGCCGTCAACGTGCTCGACAGCGATACCGCAGCGCGCATCGCCGGCGGCGCCGAGGTCGAGCAGAGCACGGGCGTCGCCGTCCGCGCCGACACCATCAACCAGACCAACACCGCCGCCCGCGCCGGCGTCGGCGGCGAAGGCGATACCGCGTCCGAAGGGTTCGGTAACGCCCTCGAACTCGCCGGGGTCGACGAGTCCGTGTTCGGCGAGGAGGCCCAAGGCGTCTTCGACAGCGTCGTCGGCAAGGTCGAGGGTGAGCTCGACAAGAATAAAGAGTCCTCCGGCGACGGCAACGGCGGTGGCGGCAACGGCGGTGGCGGCGGTGACACCGGCGGCAGCGGCGTCCAATTGGCCGGTGCCGTCGCGTTCACCGGCGTGTTCAATGATACCAGCGCCGCCATCGATGCCACCGAGACGACCTCGATCACGTCGACCGGCGCGGTCGACGTGCAGAGCCGCGCCGTCACCCACGCTTCGAACACGGCGTCGGGCAAGACCGGCGGTGGTGCCGTCGGCGGCGGCGCCGGCGTTGCCGTGCTCGTCGCCACCAATCAGAACCGGGCCTTCACGGGGGCGGCAACCGACAAGACCCTGACCATCACGGCGACCAGCCTCGGCATCCGTGCGCTGACCGAGAGCTTCGATCCGGAGATCACCGACAGCGACGGCAACGAGTTCGGCTCGCTGGCCTATTCCGGCCAGGGCGCTGACACGGTCGGCCTTTCGGGCGCGCTCGGCGTTTCGGTGGTCGGCCTCAACGCCGTCGAGGCGACCCTCGGCGACAACACCGCCGTCGCCGGCAGCACGACCGTCGACGTCGGTGTGAAGGCGACGAACACGACGACCACCAAGACCGTCGCCGACGGCGCGGCGGACGACGACGAGGACGAGATCGTCGGCGCCATCTTCGACCTTTACAAGGAAGCCGACTCCGGCGGCGGTGAAGACGGCGACGACGGCAGTAGCGATGACGACGACGAAAGTCCCAAGGTCGGCATCGGCGCCTCGCTCGCCGTCACGGTCACCAACAACCAGACCGCCGCCACCGTCCATGGCGGCGCGACGTTCGCCGATCTCGGTTCGCTTGAAGTCGCCGCGACCGCCGAGTCGACGACGGAGACCCAGGCCGATTCCGGCGGGGCCGGCAGCGTCGCCATCGTTCCGGTGCTGTCGGTGTCGGTGGCCAACGACGTCACCCGGGCGGAAATCGAGGCGTTGGAGGACGACGCCGCGGTCGCCGGCCTGATCACCACCGCCGGCAACGTCACCGTGCGCGCCGAGCAGACCGTCAAGAACAAGACGGTGGCGACGGGGTCCACCGGCGACAAGGACGATCCCTCGACCGTCGGCATCGGCATGTCGGCGGCGATCGGCGTCTCCCATGGCAAAGCCGAGGCGGTCATCGACCGCGACGTCTCGGCGACCGGCACGGTTTCCGTCGCCGCAACGTCGGCGCGGAGCGCATCGGCCGGCGCCACCGCCGGCATCAACGGCGCCGGCGAGAAGAAGGACGAGGATGGTGACGAGGGCGGTGAAGGCGGTGAAGGCGGCGAGGGTGGCGAAGGCGAAGACGGCGAAGAGGACTTTGCCGGCTTGAAGGACAGCGGCAGCGACATCCTCGGCACCATCACCAAGGGCATCAAACTGCTCAACGTGCTGGACGAGGACTCCGGCAACACAACTAACCCAGACGACGTCACCAAGAAGGCGACGGTCAACGCCGACAAACAGGAGAACGGCTCTGGCGGCGGCTCCGGTGGCGGCGAGGAAGAGGACGAGGAAGCCAAGCTGGCGCTGGGCGCGGCGCTCGGGCTGTCGGTCACCGTCGATTCCACCGAGGCCCGCATCGCCGAGGGCCGGACGGTCACAGGCGGCGCGGTCCGGGTGACGACCGAGGACATCGCCAACTCCGAAGCGCTCGCCGACGGCAGCTCGGCCAAGGCCGGCGCCAATCTGGGCGGCGCGGTGGCGCTCAACATCGCCGTTGCGGCAAACCGCGCGGTCATCGACAAGGATGCCACGGTCACCGGCGGTTCGGTCGAGGTCAGCGCCAAAACGCGCAAGATCCCCAAGCTCGACGAGGACGGCGATCCGGAGTTCGACGACGACGGCAAACCTGTCTACGAAGACGAGGCCAGTACCTTCAAGGCCGCCGCCCAGGCCGGCGCCGGAGACGGCAATGTGATGATCGCCGGCGCCGCCGCGATCAACGTCGGCGTCACCACGACGGAAGCGGCGGTGCGGCCCGGCGCCGATGTCACCGCCAATGCCGGTGGGCTCGACGTCACCGCGACAACCGCGACCGAGTTCGAAACATCGGGAATCGGTGTGGCCGGCGAGAAGACGCCGAGCATCGAGGATCTCAAGGAGGAGTTCTCCTCGCTCGAGAAGATCTCCGTCCGCATCGGCGACACGACCGAGAAGTTCGTCGACAAGATCACCAAGATTAAAGAGAAGAACAAGGACAAGAAGGACGGCGGCGATTCCGGCGGCGGAGACGGTGGCGGCGGTGACAACGGCGATGGCGACGATTCCGGCACGCTCGGCGTCGGCGCCGCGTTTGCCGTCAACGTCGGCGTCGAAACGACCCGCGCTACCATCGATGACGGCGCCCTGGCATCGGCCACCGGCGGCTCGCTGACCGTCGCCGCGACGTCCGACACCGACACCGAGACCTCCAGCGAAGCCGGCAGCGTGCCGACCGTCGAGGCCTTCGAGCAGACGAAGATCACCTCCTACGCCCTCGACGCAGCGGTCGCGGTCAACGTGCTGACCAAGGTCACCGAGGCGTCGGTGGGCATCGCCGGACTCGATACCAACGACGAGGAGATCGCGACCACCGCACAGGGCAACATCGCCGTCGCCGCGACCAGCAACACCGACTCGAAGACCACCACCGACGGCGAAGCGGCCGACGACAAGGCGGCCCTGGGCGCCGCGGTCTCGGTGTCCGTGGTCGTCGCCGACACCGACGCCGTCGTCAAACGCGACCTCGCGGCGGGTGCCGGCATCGGCATCCTCTCGAAGGCCACCTCGACCGACGACGTCACGGCGCTGGCGGTGTCGCGCGGTCTCGTGCTGGAGAAGTACGCCAACAAGTTCAATAAGGGTATCGACGACATTCTCGGTGGCACCTTTGGCGGCGGATCATCGGGCGGCGGCGGTGGCGGCGCTGCTGGGGCCGCCGAAGAGGGACCGCAGGCGCCACGCAGCGTCAGCGCGCTCCGCGACTCCGGTGCGCAGACGAACTCGATCGACCAGGATGGCGAACAAGACGAAGAGAACAGCGGCAAGTCGGTCAACGTTGCCGCCGCCGTCGGCGTCAACGTCGTCTTCCATGACAGCCGCGCCACGACGGCCGACGGCGTCGACCTTTCGGCCAACAGCGACGTGGCGGTGGGCGCGACCAACGACGCCAACTACCACGCCGAGGGCACCGGCGCGACGGTGTTCTCCGACATCGGCATCGGCGTCGGCGTCGGCGTCACCAACACGGTCAACGTCACCGAGGCGAAGCTCGGCGCCGACAACACCGTCACCGGCGCCGAGAACGTCACCGTCAAGGCCGAGTCCAAGCAGAACCAGTCCGACGACTTCCGCAACAAGCTGACCTCCGAGGGTTCGGCCGGCGCCGGCGCCGGCGAGATTGGCGTCGCCGGCGCGCTGGCGGTGACCAACACCGTCAACAACACTCGGGCCCTCGTCGGTCAGGGCACGCGGATCGGTACCCTTGACGACCGGATCACCCGGCTCAGCGTCGAATCCATCGACACCAGCAAGATCGCCGCCAAGGCCTGGGCCGGCGCGCTGCAGGTCGAGATCCCCTCGGGCAGCGACGACGGCGAGAACGGCGGCAAGAAGGGAGCTGTTGGTGCCACCTTCGTCGTGCTCAACAGCGTCAACACCAACCGTGCCGAGGTCGGCAAGGACGCGGCGGTCTTTGCCACCGAGGACGTCGGCGTGGTGGCGATCAACGCGCGGCCGACGGACGCGAAGTTCGATTTCGACGGCGACTTCGATCTCCTCAACCCGCTGGCCTTCCTGCAGACCTCCAGCTACTACACCGAGTCGCTGGCCGGTGCCGGCGCGACGGGCGATCTGGTCCTCGCCGGGTCGTTCGCCGTCACCGTCTCTCACAACACAACCGAGGCGCTGATCGGCAAGGACGCGGTGGTCGACGCCGAAGCGGTCACTGTCGAGGCGGAGAACCGGCAAAACGCCCGCAGTCTCGCAGGCGGCCTCGGTGCGGCGCAGAAGCTCGGCATCGGCGCTTCGCTGACGGCGTAGGTTCTTCGCGACACCATCACCGCCCGCATCGACAGCGGCGCCGGCGTGCTGGCGACCGGCGCCGAGGGCGAGGGCGCGGTCACGGTCCGCGCGGCGGCCGAACAGGAATCCGGGGCGATCACCGCCGCCGCCTGCGGCGGTGTCGAGAGTGGCGCCGCCGGGGCGCTCGGCATCAACGTCTTCGACAACACGGTGACCGCCGAAATCGCCGGCCGCGCGTCGGTCGTCGAAGACCAGACCACGCACACCTACGACGGCGCCGACGTCCGTTCGGTGAACGACGCGGTCACGGTGACGGCGACCAACGACACGCAAACGAAGAGCTTCATCGGCGGCGTCGGGGTCGGCGCCAGCAAGGTCGGCGCCGGCGAGGCGCTCGCCCTCAACCTGGTGCTCAACACGACGCGCGCGGCGGTTGGTGGCAATGCCGATGTGGCCAATGTCTCGGATGGCAAGATCGACGCCGGCACCGAAGTCGCGGTCGAGGCGGCGGCGACCGAGGACCTGGTCAGCTTCGCCATCGGCGCCGCCGGCGGCGGCAAGACCGGCGTCGCCGGCACCCTTGCCATCAACACCATCGTCGCCAACACCCAGGCGTCCATCGGCAAGGACGCCGACGTCAATGTTCTGAGCGACGCGGACAAGGCCGGCCAGAGCGTCCGCGTCACGGCGAGCGACAAGACCGACATCGTCGACATCGCCGGTGGCGGCGCTGTCGCCGGCCAGACGGCGGTGGGCGGCGTGCTCGACACCAACGTCATCTGGAAGGACGTTGGCGCGCGCATCGATGGCACGGTGCGGGCCGACAACGACGTCGCGATCACCGCCGACGCCGAACAGAACCTCACCTCCATCGCCGTCGGCGTCGCCGGCGGCTCCAAGGGGATCGCCGGCTCGGTCGGCCTCGCCCTCGTGAAGAGCACCGTCGGCGCGGCCATCGGCGGCACTGCGGACGTGGTGAGCAAAGGCAATGTCGCCGTCCACGCCGAGGACGAAACCGACGTCCTGATGATCGACGGCGCCATGGGCTTCGGCTCCACGGCCGCCGGCGGATCCATCGGCGTCCCCGTGTTCGTCGGCAAGACGTGGGCGGCGATCGAGGATGGTGCCCACGTCACCGCGCTCGGCAATGCCGACACCATCGACATGCTCAACGGCGATGTGGGGCTGGTCAGCCCGATCTTCGGCGACCTCGTCAACTTCGACTTGGATAGCGCCGAAGACCGGATGAGCGAGATCGTCGAGAACGCCATCGACCTCAAGGCCAGCACCCTCGACAGCATCAAGGACACGATCCTCAAGAAGGAGGCCGGCACCGACGCCAAGCGCGGCCTCGCCGTCACCGCGTACTCCGATCAGGACATGGTCGTGCTGTCGGCGGTCGGCGCCGGCAGTTCGACATCCATCGCCGGCTCGCTGGCGACCTCGGTCGTCGCCCACGTCACCGAGGCGACCATCGGCTCCGCCACCATCAACGAGACCAACACCGGGGCGCATGAGGACCAGGAAGTGCTGGTCCGCGCCGTCGGCGACACCAACATGGTCGGTGTCGCCGGTGGCATCGCCGCCGGCTCGACCGCCATCAGTGGTGCGGGCAACGTCCTCACTATGGTCAAGACCACCCATGCGGCCATTGGCACCGGTGCCCAGGTCCGCGCCCGCGATGACGTGACCGTCGGTGCGGTGACCCGCGAACGGCTGGTCTCGGTGGCGATCAACGTCGCCGGTGGCAGCACCGGCATCGGCGGGTCGGGCGCGGTGGACGTCGTCGTCAACAACACCGAGGCCCTCATCGACGGCGAGGTCGAGACCGACGAAGACATCACCGTCGAGGCCGCCGACGACACCACCATCGTCCAGGTCGCCGGCAACCTGTCGATCGGCGGCAGCGCCGGCATCGGCGGGGCGCTGGGCGTCGCCACCATCGTCAACCAGACGAAGGCGATCATCGGCGCCAATGCCGACACCAACGCCCGCGGCAAGACGACGGTGAAGGCCGACGCCGACGAGGGCGTCTATGGCCTGGTGATCGCCGGGGCCGGCGCCGGCAGCGTCGGCGTCGCCGGATCGCTTCGGGTCGGCGTCAACGTTTCGCGCACCCAGGCCTACATCCTCGGCGACGTCAACCAGGATCAATCCTTCGCCGGTGCCGGCCAATCGGTCGACGTCTCGGCCGACAACTTCATCCGCATGGTCGGCGTCTCCGGCGGCATCGGCGGGGCCGGCACGGTCGGCGTCGGCGCGGCGGGCGACGTGTCCATCATCCGCAACAACGCCAACGCCTATATCGGCGGCGGCGCCAATGTGTATGCCCACGACGACATCACGGTGAACGCGGTTTCCAACAAGGACACCTTCACCTTCGCGCTGGCCGGGGGTGGCGGCGCGGTGGTCGGCCTGGCCGGTGCGGCGACGGTCGTCGCCGTCAGGTCGGTCATCGACGACGACATGAAGGGCCAGATGTCGGGCTCCGATCCGGATACCGGCGAGTCCGGCTCCAACTGGGAGGGCGCCGACGAGCGCAATGGCGACAGCCAGGTCGGCGGCGACCTCGGCACCACCGACGAGGCCCAGGAAAACAAGGGCATCCTGGATGCCCAGAACGACAAGGCGCGGGTCTCCGACGACTTCAACGCCACCGCCCAGGCGTCGGCCAACCAGACCCAGGCGTTCATCGGCTCGGGCGCGACGGTCAAGGCCGGCCGCGACATCAGCCTGTCGTCGACCGATTCGTCGCTGGTCGTCGCCGGGACCGGCAGCATCTCCGGCGCCCAGGTGTCGGTCGGCGGTAGCGCCACCGTCACCGTCATCGACAGCTCGGCCGAATCCTTCGTCGGCAGCGGCGCCAAGGTCGATGCCAAGCGCGACCTGACCATCGACGCGACCGCCGACGATATCGTCACCCCGTTCGCCGTCGCCGCCGGCGGCGCGCTCTATGCCTCGGTCCGCGGCTCGGCGGCGATCACCACGTTGCTCTCCGATTCCCGCGCCTATGTCGGCGACGGCGCCGAGATCAACACCGACGACGACGGCGACGACGACCAGTCGGTGGCCATCGAGGCCGACAGCAAGAGCGTCGTCGTCTCTCTGGCCGGCGACGCGGGCGGCGCCATCGCCGGGGTCGGCGCGTCCGGCAACGTCGTCACCATGGCCAAGACCACCGAAGCATTCATCGGCGCCGGCGCCGAGGTGCGGGCCAAACAGGACATCACCCTCGACGCCAACTCGCGCGACGACCTGGTCTCGGTGACGGTCAGCGCCCAGGGCGGCATCGCCGGCGTCGGCGGCGCCGCGGCGGTCAACACCGTCGTCGGCACCACCCAGGCCTATATCGACGGCGAGGACGACGAGGGCAACCCGACCATCGTCCACGCCGACGGCAGCGTGCGGGTGCAAGCGGCGAGCGACACAGAGCTCGACGTCGTGCCGACCTCGTTCAAGCTCGGCGCCATCACCGTCGGTGGTGTGTTCTCCATCAACACCCTGGCGGCCAAGACCTCGGCCCGTATCGAGGACGGCGCCCAGGTGACGGCGCTCGGCCTCGGCGAGGCCATCGACGTCTACACCGGCGAAGTGACGATCACCGAAGACACCGAGACGGTGATCGAGAGCGAAAACGACGAGGGCGAGTCCGAGACCACCGAGGTCGACCGCTCGACGCTGACCCGCGAGGTCGAGGACGGCCACGGCCTGTTCGTCATCGCCCAGTCCAACGAAGCGGTCCATTCGGTGCCGGTCGGCGTCTCCGTCGGCTTCGTTGGGCTGCAGGCGACCGTCGGCGTCAACGTCGTCGCCAGCACCACCGAGGCCAAAGTCGGCAACGGCACGACGATCAACGCCGACAATGCCGGTGCCGGTGCCGACCAGCAGGTGGCGGTTCGGGCGCGCGGCGACACGCATCTCACGACCGATGCGGTCACCGCGTCCTTCGCCGCCGGCGGCGCCAACAGCGGCACGGTGGCGACTCAGGTTCTGGCCAAGACCGTGACCGCCTCGCTTGGCGGTACCGTCGATGCCCGCGGCGGCATCGATGTCGACGCGGCCTCCCACGAAGCGGTCCGCACACTGGCGGTCGACGGCAGCATCGGCACGAGCGCCAACGCCGGGGCCTTGGGCGTCACGGTGGTATCCAACGACGTGTTGTCCGAGGTGGCCGAGGATGCCGTCGTAACGAGCGATGGCGACCTCTTCGTCGAGGCGTCCGACGACTCCGACATCGACCTCATCGCCGGCCAGGCGACGGCGGCTTTGGGCGGGGTCAGCGGTGCCGGCCTGACCGTCGGTGTCGCCTCGAACCGGGTCGAGGCACGCATCGGCGGCGAGGCCGAGACCGACGCTAAGGGCACGACCCGCGTCGCCGCGACGGCGAACCAGGACTTCGACGCCGTGACGATCTCCGGCACCGTCGCCGGCGGAATCGTGATCGGCGGCGCCCTCGGGGTCAACGTCGTCACCACCGACACCCGCGCCTATATCGGCGCCGATGCCCAGGTCAACCAGACCGAAGCCTATACGACCGATATCCAGGACGTGGAGGTCGCCGCCACGACGACCACCGATGTCGACAGCTTCTCCGGCCAGTTTGGCGTCGGCCTCCTCGGCAGCGCCGGGATCTCGGCGGACGTTCTCGTCGTCCGCAACACCACGGCCGCCTACATCGGCGACGACGCCGACGTTTCAGCCGGCCGCGACGTCCGCGTCACCGCCGACGCCGACCGCACCATCAACAGCACGGCGATCGCCGGCACCGGCGGCATTGGCGTCGGCATCGCCGGGTCCATCGATATCCTCGCCATTGGCGCCGAACTCGACGACGAGTCGCGCGAAGAACTCAACAACGACAACGGCGACATGGTCGCCGGCATGGACGCCCAGACCTCCCGGGACCACCGGGGAGACATGGAGGAGAGCGACAAGTTCACCGTCGTCCAGACCCAGCAGACCGAGGGCAACCAGAAAGACGATTTGGTCGCCGAGAAGACCACCGGCATCGGCGGCAACATCAATCCGTCGGACGATCCGCGGCCGGGCGGCACCGCGGCCTACGTCGCCAGCGGCGCGACGGTCACCGCCGGCCATGACATCGACATCCGCGCCGCCGACCGCACCCGCTTCCACGGACTCGCCGGCGGCGGCTCGGTCGGTGCCGTCAGCGTCGGCGGCATGTTCGCGGCCGGCCACATCCGCCGCGACACCCGCGCCTACACGGGCGTCGGCGCGACTCTGGAGGCTGGTAACACCATCACCATCGAGGCCAAGGCGCTGGACAACGGCGCTCCGTCGCGCATCGAGGCGATCGGCGTCTCGGCCAGTGTCGTCGGTGGCGACGGCACCATCGCTATCGCCGACGTCGACAACCGCACGACGGCCGAACTGGGCGACGGCACCACGGCCGAAGCGGAGGGCGACGTCTCGGTGACGGCGACAACGGACACCAACCTGGTCGTCGAATCCGTCGGCGCCGCGGTCTCGGTCCTCGCCTCGGCAGGCACGGCATCGGCGATCGCCAAGGTCGGCGGCGAGACGGCCGTGCGCACCGGCACCGGTGTCGAAATCATGGCCACCGACGACGATGAGGATGCGGAGGTCGCGCTGACCGCGACGACCGATGGCAGCACGACGGCCGAGGCCACTGCGGCGTCCGCCGGCATCGGCGCGGGCGGCGCCGGCGCCATCGCCTCGGTCACCGATACCGCTGATCCCCTCGCCGAGGTCGGCCTCGATTCGTTCGTCACGGCGGCCGGCGGTATCGATGTCGCCGCCACCGACGACGTCGAGAACGCCGCAATCGCGACCGGCGTCGCCATCGCCGGCGGCGCCGCGGCCGGCGGCTCCATCGCCGAGGCAATCACCGATAAGGACATCGTCGCGACGACCGGCGCCGGGGCCGAGCTGCAAGGCCACGGCATCGCCATCACCGCCGAACAGGGGAACAAGGAAGGCACACTGGCCCGCGCCGAGGCGAACGCCGGCAGCGGCGGCATCCTCCTTGGCGTCGTCGGCACCGCCGCCAATGTCGACGCGACGGTGAACGTCGAGGCCTCGACCGGCGCCGACACCACGCTGATCGACACCGAGGACGACGATGGCGTCGGCATCACCATCGCGGCGACCAACGCGGCCCGCACCCGCGCGAAGGCCTTCGGCGTGGCGACCGGCATCTTCGCCGCCGGCGGACACACGGCGATCACGACGACCGATCTCGACACCACGGCCCGGCTCGGCGCCGACGCCACGGTCCGCACCGACGAGGCGTTCGTCATCCGCGCCATCAGCGACGAGAACATCCTCGCCGAGACCATCGCCGGCGCCGGCGGCGCCGCCGTCGCCCAGGCCGGCCTGACGACGGTCAGCCACTCCGCCGACGTCTGGACCGGGACGGACGACAGCGAGTCACTCTCCGATATCATGGCCAAAAGCGTTACTGTTACGGCCTTCAACGAAGGCCTCTACGACGGCAGCCTCGACTCGACCGGCGTCGCCCTTGCCGCGGCCGATGCCGGTTTGCTCGTCGTCAACGGCAACGTGTCGGTGACCGCGCGGCTCGGCGACCACACCGGCATCGTCACCCACGGGCTCGACGTCACCGCCGACAACAGCGTCCGCAAGGACCTCGTCGACGGTGCCAACTTCAAGGTCCTGCAGGGTGGCGCGTTCGCCGCCGCCGCCGGCGGCTCCACGGGCATCCTGACCGCCACGTCCAAGGCCTCGGTCGGCGAGTCGGCGTCCATCCTCGTCACCGGAACCCCCGGGGACCAGGGAACCGCATCGGTCGTGGCACTGAACCGGCCGGTGGTCGACGACGAGTCGAAGATCGATTCTGGCGGCCTGCTGCTGGCGCCGTTGGCGTCGTCGGCGCAGAGCGTCGGCCTGACCACCGAGGTCGAGATCGGGGCGTCCACCAACCTCGCGACCCAGGCCGGCAACGTTGTCCTGGCGGCCCGCGGCGACGCCGACGTCCATGCCCGGGCGTTCGCCAACACCTATGGCCTCGCCGACGCCGGACAGGGCGCGTCGTTCGCCACTGTTAACGCCGTCGACCGGCTGTTCGTGCGCGAGGGCGCCGACATCGTCGGCATGGGCGAAGTGTTCGTCCTCGCCGGCGCGAACGCCGAAGGCGCCGGGCTGATCGAGCCGTACGCCGAGACCCGGGTCCACAACCGCACCGCCTTCCCGTTCAACGGCGTGCCGATCGCCGAAGCTCTGGCGACCCGCACGTCGACTGTCGAGATCGAGTCGGCGGCGCGTGTCGCCTCGTTGCGCCATATGACGGTGCAGGCGAACGACGGCGGGTTGCTCGCCCATCACCTCGGCCGCGCCACCGACCTCTGGAAGGAGGCCGCGGAGACCATCGCCGGCTGATTCGGCACCGACGCCGAGGGCGCGCTCGACATCAAGGGCGGCCACTCGACCAACGTCGGAGTCAGCAGCATCAACATCGACGGCACGCTGCGCACCGGCGTCCGCAACAAGATCGCCCTCACCTTCGGCACCGACTTCAGTCCGTACTATCGGGACGGCGCCGAGAAGGGCAAATACGCGGTCGGCTTCGACGAGGAAGTCGGCGAATGGCGGCTGTTCGACCTCGATGCCCTTCCGGACGATTTCGATCCCGCCAATCCGCCGGACGGCGTTCTCGTCGGCACGCTGACGCCGCTCGAGCAGTCCGAGGGCTTCGAATGGACCATCCTCACCGACCAGAACCTCGGTAGCACGATCCGTGACGAGATCGACCGTCTTGAGGTGGTCAAGGCCCGTTACGGCGCCAAATCGACGTCGGAAAGCGCCCGGGCCAAGGCTGAGATCGAAGCGCGGATCGCCTTCCTCGAAGGCATCCTGGCGACGCGGAACGCCAACGAGTTCGTCGACATCATCGAGGTTGCACCAGCCGAGGCGGCCACGGGCAACGTGTTCCTGTGGGCCGAAAACGTCACCGGCAGCGGCCTGATCGACGCCCCGGGCGACGCCGAGATCCTGATCACCAACGATTCGCCGATGCCGCTGAAGGTCACCGGCCTGACCATCCCGGACGAGCCCGGCGGCCGCATCCTGTTCAACAACGAGATCGTCCACGCCATCGAGGGATTGACGCTGATCGATGCCGAGGTCACGCCCGAGCCGCAGATCATCGTCCAGAACCGCTTCGACAAGAACTCCGTAGTCTACAACCCCGACGGCATCCCCAACCTCGGTGTTCCCGATCTCCTGGTCGCCGGCCAGATCAACAACATCAACGGCCTGGCGGCGATCCTCAACGACACCGGCAGCGTCATCGCCACCGCCGACGTCCGCGCCGACACGGTGATCATCGACGCCGGCGGCGACTTCGTGTTCGATTCGCCCGAGACGCTGCTGAACATCGGCCCACATCCCGAAGCCGGCTTCGGCCCCACCGCGGATTTCTGGGAAGCGTTCCCGGAACAGGCTTTGCCCACAAGTCCCGGTCAGAACACCATCCAACAGTTGCCTTCGGACAGCTTCACCCTTGCCGCCAACAACGTCTACATCAACGCCGACACCATCAACCTTAACGGCGTGATCGAGAGCGGGCTCCCGGACAAGACGATCCACATCAGCCAGGCCGAGGTTAACGCGGCGTTGGCCAAGGCGGCCTCGACGGGTGAGCGGTTCGTGCAGATCGATGTCGTCGATCCGTCGCTCAACGGCGCCCGGATCGTCACCGGCGGCATCAAGGCAGAGCTCGACGCCGAGCTTGGCGAGATCCGCATCCTCGACGCCGAGGTCAAGGGCGGCACGGTGCTGCTCTCCGGCCGCATCGCTTCGACCGGCGACGGCAAGGTCAACGTCATCGACGGCTTCGGACGGATTGTCGTCACCAACGACTCGACCCTGCCGGTCAGCATCGAGGCGATCAATACGGGCGGTATCGAGGGGCAGATCACCCTGATCGACAAGGCCAAGAACAACGGCCTCGGCCTGCCGCTGGTCACCCAGTTCGAACGTGTCGGCGACTCGATCCAGATCTACGACAACCTCAATCTGGAGACGCTGGTCGCCGAGCGGCTGGCCGGCGGCGCGGGCGACCGGACGAGCAGCTACGATCCGCAAGCCAATCTCCGCTACAACTGGATGACCGGCAAGGCGACGACGACACAGACCGAAGAGAGGTGGCGCCGCGAGTACGACAAGTTCCTCGGCTTTATCCCGACGGGCAGCCGCGAATTCCGCAACCAGGACCGGATCTTCCACCAGGAACGCCAGCTCAGCGACGCCGAACTGCCCGTCGGCGATTACGTGGCGCCGCGTACCGCGTCGCAGGAATACACATACGGCCGCGAAAACCACGTCCTCTCCGACGAGGTCATCCGCCAGACCGACACCGACGGCGTCTATTGGGAGTGGCGCTGCTGGGCGATCTTCTGCGCCCCGTTCAAGACCTCGTGGTTCGCGCGCACAAAGGTCACCGAGAAGGGCGACGTCACCTACAACTTCCATTCCGTCGCCGCGGACCGGCGGATCGGCATCGAGTTCATCGGCTACGACGAGGGCTTCGTCGGCATCGACAGCCGCGGCGGCGTCAACATCGCCGGTTCGATCAACAATGCCGGCGGCGCAACCGAGATCGCGACGACTGAGGGCAGCATTGTCAACAAGACCTCGGTCGGCAGCATCCGCTCCGGCGCGCTGACACTCGAGGCGGCGCAGGGCTCGGTCGGCGCCGCTGACAATCACCTGCGCCTGACCCAGAAAGCCGGCGATACGCTCTCCGTGACTTCGGGGCAGGACATCTATCTCGAATCCGCGCGCGGTGACCTGATCTTCTCGCATCTCGAGACCGGCAGCGGCTCGGTCGGCCTGATCGCCGACGGCAGCCTGATCGGCGACGGCGACAGCGTGATCACCGGCAAGAGTGTCCGTCTCGAAGCCCGCCGCGGCACCATCGGCTTCGGCGAAGCAGGCGTCCGCGTCGACACCGACGCCGAGGGCGGCGGCACGCTGACCGTCATCGCCGGCGCCGGCGACGTCAATGTCGAGGAAGTGTCCGGCGACCTGCGCATCGAGCGGATCGTCACCCCCGGCGACGTCGAGCTGACCGTCAGCGGCAACGTGCTCGACGCCAACAAGGAGGAAGTCGCCGACACAGCGACCATCCAGCAGCTGCGGGCACTGTGGACCGACCTCGGGCTGACCGGCGACGCCGCCGAGCAAAAGAAGGCGGACGAGATCGCGGCTTACGAAAGCTCCCAAGAACAGGCCTACCAGGACTACTGGGGCCTCCGGAACGCGACCGACGATCCCGGCACGTACAACCCAGACTACGCCTATGTCGTCTCCACGGCCGAGCGTCAGGCGCTGACGGACGCCGGGCTGGACGAGGCAGGCATCCAGGAGCACGCCGACAGCCGCACCCAGGCCTATCACGACGGCCACGCCCTGTTCGGTGACGACCCCTACGATCCGGCTTTCTCGTACACCGCGGGCGCCGACGAGATCGCCGACATCACCGAGGGCTACAAGTGGACCGAGGCCGAGCTGACGACCCTCATTCCGTCGTTCGCGATGAAGGATACGCCGGACACCACGGTGGTCATCGAGGGCGCCAATATCCAGGCCCGTCACGTGACCATCAACGCCACCGGCCAGATCGGTTCGGAGAAGGACGCCATCGAGCTCGACCTCACCGGGCCCAACGCCTTCACCGACGAGGTCAAGACCGCGCTGGCCGCCGCCGAGCAGGACGGCATCGTTCGCGAGGGCGACCGGATGATCATCGAGCGCAAGGAGGACGTGGACATCGACGCCGGTGAGTCCATCAGCCTGTCGGCCAGCGGCCACATCTTCCTGGGCTCGGAAACCGACATCAACATCCGCGCCGTGGCCACCGATCAGAACGTCCGCGTCAAGGTCGGCGGTGGCATCTACAACGCCCGCGACGACGACGGCGCCAACGTGACCGCCGATTCGGTGATCCTGGAGGCCTCCGGCGGCGGCATCGGTACGGCCGAGAAGCCGTTCATCCTCGAACAATCCGGTGCCGTCGGCCTGGTCGCCCGCGCCGCCGAGGACGTGTACATCGGCGGGCACGCCGGCGACCTCAGTGTCGATTCGGTGTTCTCCAGCCAGACCGTCACGCTCATGAGCCCGGGCCGGATCCTCGATTGGCGCGAGGACACCAAGGTCGACATCGCCGCAGTGGGGATCGTCCTCGAGGCCGGGGCCGGCATTTGCCTCACCGGCGGCGCCGACCTCGCCCTCGACATCGATACGGCGGCCGGCGACGGCGGTACGCTGACGGCGATGGCCGGCGATGGCAGCGTCAACATCATCGAGACCTCGGGCGACCTGCGCATCGAGCGGTTGGAGACCACCGGCGACGCCACCCTCACCGTTCCCGGCAGCATCCTCAATGGCCGCGACGATGACGCCGCCGCCCTGTTTACCGGGACCCTCGATCTGGTCAGCCTCGGCGGCGGCGTCGGTGAAGACGGCAAACCGCTGACCCTCGATCAGGCCGAGGGCGCAGCGCTCAACGCCACGGCGATCGACGATGTGTCCGTCGCCACGGCCAGCAGCGACCTGTTGATCGGCTTCGTCACGTCCGACGCGGATGTCACTTTGGAGAGCGGCGGCGGCATCTTCGACTGGAACGCCGATCTGGACGTCGACGTCCTCGCCCGGCACATCGCGCTCAACGCCACCGGTGACATTGGCGCGGCGGGCGGACCGGAAGGAGCGTTCGACGTCGACACCCACGACCACACCGGCCGCGTCGCGATCGCCAGCGGCGGCGGCGCCTACATCTACGCCCCGTTCAGCCTCAGCGGGTTCGGCGAGGTCGATGTGGGCGGCGTACTCGAAGCGGAATCCGCCGGCGATCTGATCCTGCACGACCGGATCACCACCAACGGCAACGACGTGCGGCTGACCAGCGGCGGCGACATCACGTCGGACGAAACCGGCGGCATCGACTCCGGCACCGGTGCCATCACCCTGCAGGCGGCGAACGATCTGCAGATGAGCTGGCTCAAGGCGCTGGAATCGGTCTCCCTCGAAGCCGAAACCATCGTCGTCGGCGCGCTTGTGCAGGGCGAGGAAGCCACCGCTCCGCTGGTCGTCCGCGCCGGAGGACCCGAAAACGGGGCCGCTGAAGAGCTGGCCATCACCTACGAGGCGCCCAGCGGCATCCGCTTCACAGGCCTCCAGGTCGGGATGGCGGAGGTCGAGGGGATGGGCACCCGGCTGGAAGTCAGCGGCGGAAGGATTTCCGGCGAAGGGCTGTTCTCGACAAGTTCCGTCGATGTCCTCGTCGATAACATGATGAGCGCTGGAGCGCCCAGCGACGTGCAGCTGTTCCCGCAAGGTGGCAGCATCAACTTCACCATCGATGGAACGACGGTCACCACCGATGCCTTCGTTGTCCGGTTCGACGCCGGGTTCACGGTCATCAGCACGGCGGCCGGCGGCATGAACGCCCTCGACGAGGCGACCAAGCAAGGCCAGACCGGCTCGACCGGAGGCGGGCAGTCTCAGCAGACCGGCGGCACCGGCGCCAGCATCGAGGGCGGAGGTGTCAACGTCGATATCGGCGGCGGGCTCGGCGGCTTCACCACCGAAGCGGGCGAAGAAGAGGGAACCACAGAGGACGGCAAGCCCGGCGAGGAGACGGGCGGGCCTGGCGAGAAGAAGGCCGAAGAGCAGAAAGAAACCGAGAAGAAGGAACTTGAGTCCGAGGAGAAAAAGGCCGAGGAAGAAGAAAAGGAAGATGAAGAGGAAAAAGAGAAAAAAGAAGAAAAGAAAGTAGACGAAGAAGAAAAGGAGAAAAAAGAGGAGACAAAAGAAAAAGAAACGAAGAAAACTCCAGAGGAACAGAAGAAGAAAGAGCAAGAACCTGCTGAAAAAGAAGCAAAGAAAGAAGAGCCGACGAAGGAGCAGCAGCAGAAGCAGCAATCGGTGAAGGAAGAGGCTGAGAAGCAGGCGGAACAGAAGCAGGGCCCGCAGAAACAGAGTCCGCAGGATAAGGCTCCGGAGAAGAAGGTGCCGGAGGACACCGTCGAGAAGAAGGAACAGCAGCAGGGGCCGCAACAACAGGGGCAGCAGCAGCAAGGTCCGCAACAACCACAGCAGCAGCCTCAGCAGCAGACCGGCGAGCAGAAGCCCGGGCAGCAAGGCCCGCAACAGCCGCAGCAACAGCCAAAGCAACAAGGTCCCGAAAAGAAATCAGCGGAGCAGCCACAGAAGCAGCCGCAAAAGCCGGGTCCGCAGAAGCCTCAACAGCAGCCGCAGCAGCAGAGCGCAGTGCAATAGGGCGGCGACCGGCCTGAAACCAGCGCGGCACCAATCCCCTAGCCAGAATGCCAGCGGTTCTCACAGGACGCCCGATTTGGGGCGCTGCACAAATCCACTTTCTCTATGCGGAAATATTAATATGATGGCTACTGGGGGATATTCTACCGATGGTCCTGGTCGACTCGTCGACACCGCTAACACGTCAGTACCGGTCGAGCGGCATCCGCGCCGCCTGCCGGACTTTGCTGGGCGGTCTGATCGTCGCCGCCCTCGCCATCGCCGCAGCACCGGACGTCCACGCCCAGCAGCAACAGTAGCTCGACGAAGGCGCGACGCAAACCCAGACCCCCGAAAGGACCCGCAAGAAGCTCGAGGAGATCCGCCGCGAGGAACGGCTGCGGAAAGGCCCCGGCTTCGAACTTCCGGTTATCGAAACCGAAGGCGAGGGCGTTCGGATCCCCAAGCGGGGCGAAGGGCCCAAGTTCCTCGCCCGGCGCATCGACATCCCCGAATCGGAGATCCTGTCGGCGGAGGAGATCGGCGCCATCGTCTCGCGCTACGAGGGGCGCGAGGTCGAGCTCGCGGACCTCTACGAACTCGTCGCCGAAATCAACGCGCTCTACCGGGAAAAAGGGTTCGTCACGGCGCGGGCGCTGCTACCGCCGCAAACCATCTCCGAGGGCGTCGTCATCATCGAACTGATCGAGGGCATCGTCGGGCGAATTCGGATCGAAGGCAACGCCTACACCCGGCCGGAATTCATCGCTGGACGGCTCGATCTAGAGGAGGGCGACCTCGTCAACATGGAAATCCTCGAGCGCGCACTGATCCGGTTCAATAAGCTGAATTCCGTCCGCCTCGGCGTGCGGCTCGAACCGGGCGAGGAATTCGCCACCACGGATATCGTCGTGCTCGCCGAGGAACCGCAGCTGTTCACCTTCACGCCCTATTTCGACAGCGACGGGACCGTCGCCACCGGCGAATACCGGACCGGCGGACTGGTCGGCATCGCCGCGGCCTCGGGCAGCGCCGATCCGGTGTCCCTCGGCTTCACCCGGACCAATGGTCTGCACTCCGGCTTCCTCTCGTACGCGGTGCCGCTGACCACCTGGGGGACGCGGTTGAGCTCGACCGTCAGCGTGTCGAAAAGTGAGATCAAGCGCGGTCCCTTTGGCGGCCTCGGCATCACCAGCAGTTCCCGCCAGTTCGGTGTGCGCCTGAGCCAGCCTCTCTTCATCAATCGCTACTTCCTGGTCAGTGTCGATGCCGGACTCGACGAGAGCGATTCGACCAGCGATCTGGCCGGTCTCGAGCAGAAGACCGGCATCGGCAAGGGGTCGGGCGGACTGGTCGTCGAGGGCACCGGCGATACCGCGTTCTGGACAGTCGCCGTCCGCGGCAACCGGTTCTACGCCGAGGTCGAGACGGCCGGCGTCGAGGCACGGACCTACCACACGACGCTGGCGACCGAGGCGGCCTATTACCAACGCCTCGGCGAAACCTTCGCGTTTTTCTTTCGCGGACGCGGCCAATACGCCCACGGCGAACCCCTGCCCCCGGCGGAGCAGTTTTACAACGGTGGCGCCACCTCGTTACGCGCCTACGAATCGTTCGAGTTTGCCGGCGACGACGGCTACAACGCGGTGGTCGAACTGCAGGCCAACATTCCGCTGGCGGAACTGCGCATGGCGAGCCAGGACGTCGATCCGACCCTGCAGCTCTACGTCTTCTACGATCACGGAGGCGCCTTCCCGTTCCGCGCCAAGGGGACGAAACAGATCCAGCGGATCGATTTCGCCAACGCGGCGGGGTGCCGGTTTCCGGGTTTTCGATCTCCTGGGCGGCGGGTCCGTAGACGCGTTCTACGCGCGCAGCCTGGACGGGCGCCATCGCGGCGTCGAGCGGGACCCCCGGGTTCAGTTCAGCGTTCGGTTCGGGTTCTAGCAGGCTGTTGAAGAAGTCGCCTGCTCGGCTTTGAGGGTGGTCTCGTCGCCGAGGTGGTATGCAAGCTCGATCTCGAGCGTGCCGTTGTCGAGCAGTTCGGCCGATCCAGCCCCGATGGCCTCGTCTATTTCGTCGAAGCCGTCCCAGGTGAAGAAAACCATCGACCGGCTGTATTCGAGATCGAGGCCTGCCTGCATTGCGCCGAAGGCGATCTCACCGTGACCATCGGCCCGGATGATCATCATGGCGGGTT
>Ga0209782_1000306_pt1 | contig 20049 bp, 9 predicted proteins | sample WorMetmaBAHAMAS1_FD_187390 | JGI IMG/M metagenome (GOLD analysis project Ga0209782, IMG submission 187390) | Marine gutless worms symbiont microbial communities from Max Planck institute for Marine Microbiology, Germany - Inanidrilus... | ecosystem: Host-associated > Annelida > Digestive system >...
ACAAATGGGCGTGGCACTTGTCTTAGTTGTCCAGCACAAAACTCCGACGAAAATCCGAGCGCTCCGACGACTTCAGTCCGTCATTAAAAAACGAGGAACGAAACGCTCGGATGAATAAAAGAACGACAAACACGCCGGGCTAGATCGGTCAGACCGCTCTGACGCAATAAAAAAACGCCCCCATTATCATCATGGTTTATTAGCCATGAGTACATACAACAAAAACAATATTGGTAGCAAGTACTCAGCATGACAACCAGGCAGAAAAAACTGCACTTACAGCCGCTATAAAAAAACAGAATATTACTAATGATGTATTCGGCGCTAACTTTCGGTTACTGTCAGCCGACAGTGGGTGAGGTCAACTTCCGCTAATTCTAAAGGCTGAGCTGAACCAAACAGTCTTAACTTGGTAATTCCATGTGTTAAATGTGTATCTTTTGGTCTAAGCCTTTAGTCTTAGCCAAAGTTGACCTCACCCAATAGGACTGCTTAGAATAGTAGATGAGTATAGCATACTTTGTCTATGATGGCCGAGTATCCTGTTTATAGGAATGCTCAAAACAGGACCATTATTTGTTGGTTTTGTAGTCTCATGTCGCTTCTGTTGATGCCAGCTGCAGCTCAACAACCAACACCGCCTCCTTTAACCACGCCTCCGTGGAAGCCGCCGTCAGACGGCTGGGACCGCAATGATGATTTGCCAAATCCACAGACACAGCAGAGGAGGTGTCACCAGCGTGAGAAATCATGGCTGTGTGATCCCAACAGTATGCTCACAAATGCACAATGTTAGTTCTGCTTGCTTGCTTGCTACATGAACTTAACAACCACTTAACTGTACAGTAACAAGCCGCCGCTGTCAAATGTGGTGCTCAGAGACAGATGAGTTCTGCAGTGCATCTTTAAAGAAGGATTCCCAACATTTTTTAACTGTAATGAGAGCAACTATTATCTTATTTTCATAAGTTTAGACACAAGCATTACTGAGATTGTGGTACATTTGCTAGCAATGGCAGTTACTGCATCTGAGGACTATTTAGGACATGCTGTACAAATCTGCACATCATCAAACTATTTCTTGCACATTTGTGCACTGACAAAATTAGCCATAAAATATTAGCAGCATGTCTTGTTTCCTTTATTGCAGTGTGGCACTATGCAATACAGTGGGTTGTTTTACGTGTCTTTACAGCCGACGAAGTGAGATCAAAACTGGATGAAATTCATCACATTGATGAGCAACAACAGATCTGTCAGTGTGATGGTGGGTGTGTTCCCGCAGCCGTTGCTGTTGTCAACAAACTTAGACATCTCGGGTTTGTCGAGGCTTCAGACTATCTATTTCCTGTCTGTTTGCTCTTTGTCCATGGCTCCATTATCCTCTGGCAGCACTGTAGTATGTTATGTACTTCTAGTTTAGTGGAAACATCATGTTTTCATAGAGTGGGCTATTGTTTTGTGTGACACAATAGCCCACTGTATGAAAACATGAAGTTATCCATCTGTGTGTATTCCTGAACTGTGAGACCATACGAGAGTATAGATTAACAGCCAAAACTGCTGTATTAATAGCAACCAGATTTTGCTCAAAGGTAAAAAAGCCAGCAAGTACACTGAGGCCTTGTTCATAGTTGTTGTAAGTTTAAAGTGTTATAAGTTAAAAAATTGGAGGTGTAATTCAATTTTGTTAGCAGCTCCCTGATCACAGAAAGTGACTGTCATGGCTTTATATTGGAGCAGAATTTCAGCACTAGTGTTATAAAATTTGATGAAGATCAGTTGCAATTTGTAGTCATTCAAGAGATTACGACGCGATGATGTTGTGTGTTGCAGGACGGATGATCTAGCACACAGCTTGGAGTTGTATGCTAACAAGACGCTGCGGTTGTGGAATTATGTTAATCACAACTGTCAGTCGGGTTTCTTGGTGTTTGTGTCATGGCAACAGAATCAGGTTTGTACATTGTTTCTGCAGTGATGGCTCTTTTTGTAAACGACATTTTTATAATGTTGAAATTGTCGAGTGCATTTACACGTGTCTTCAGCCATTCAGTGGCAACGTCATCAGCTGATTGCAATCGCTGCAGTCCACCATCCAGCCGGGTGTGTGGGCTGCTTGCGGTGAAAATTCCGACACAGCATTTTGATTGAGCTAAAAGACGGGTTATTATTCTGAAACTTTTTGAAGGCAGTTTGTTCATTTCTCGAGTGCTATCATGCTGGTTGTTCCAGCGAGTTAATGCATTATTATTTCTATATGAGAGTTACTGGGAGGTGTTGGTGCTGCACAATGGTGCGTTGTATTGTGTGGTTGGTGGTTTGTCATAGTCGTAGGTCCCGTGCAGGCTCCGGAGCCTAATGCATTGTTGATTTTGGCACTATATTTGTTTGATGGCTTGCTTACTTAATTACTTGCTGCTTTTTTCTTCTCTTGTAACTTGAATCCTTTTTCTCTTGCTTATTTTTCCCTTTCTTATTTACTTCTCCTTTATCTATTCTTTGAGAACAGGCCCGCTTCATTTCCACGTCATAAGAGGCAACTAAACCCAGCTCTTTAGTTGTTTGTGTATATTTTGTGTTAATGTTAATACAAATTGTATTATTGAGGGCTGACTGTTTATATTGATGTACTTTGTGTATTTGCATTAGCCTAGGTTTATTGTATTTTTGATGAATCTTTCTCCAGTTTTTGATTTACTTTTTGCAATATTAACCAAAAGATTGTTTGGGAAGAGCGTCGCCGAAATGACCTATTTGAGACTGGGACGTTAAACTTTAACTCAAACATCACTCAGTCATTGTTTGTTGCGTGAATGAAGTTAGTCTACGTTGAGCCCAGTAGTACTAGGATAGGTGACGTCTTTGGGTGGGTACACTACCTCAACATGTAATCTAGCCAATTAGGTCAACTCAGCCTTGCACCCCGCCGTGGTCGCTAAATCGAGTACCAGCTTTAATTGGCTGGGGCAAAGGCGGGAATGTCACCTCTGCCGGCTGGCAGGTAACACTGTGTTCCTATGTGACCCACGAGTTCGTGTAATAGTGAGGACACATGTTGCAGACTGCTATATCATATCAGTTACGTTACTTCAGTTTACATGTGTCGGGAGTGTGTGTACTGCAGACGTATGTAGCGGTTCGTCCTGAGCTGAAGCTGAACATTACTGAGGCCTGCGAGGCACGAATCAACAGCAGCAGACAGCATTGCCAGCAGCCTGACAAGCTTCAGTGTATCATTGAACTCCTCGACACCTACAGGTCAGTCACAATCTCTCCTTCACTGAGCATTATCACATACCCCTAGTGTGACAGTGGTGTCACGTGTTGCCGCCGTGTCTGTCAGTCATCGATCGTTGACGATCGCGCCTGCTCGTTGCTGTGCAGTTAACTGTACAAATCTAAAGACTTTTGACTTCAGGCGCCCCACAACATGGATATCATATTGTGACCATAGATTACTGTGACATGACTGTATGTATTGTAGTGTATGGTGTTATGTATCCAAATAGTGGTTAGTGTTGTTAAGGTATCCAAAACCTCAGCCAAAACATAGGTTTTTTTAATCTGTCCATCCGTCACTGAAAGCTAGGTTTTTGCACTATAATCGAAGGTTATGAGGCTCACCTATTTACTAACATTGTGCACATGATTTTTCCAACAGATTAGATTGCCCATAAAACAAATTTTCAAATTTGTTTCAAAACTGGCGAATTGTTTGATAAATGTATATTCGATAACATACCTCAATTAGGCCAGCTTGTTAGTTCACAGCATTGTTTGTCATTTTCAAGTGGACTGTTGGATGTTAGCTATTAACACTAGCATATTGTACCGTTAGACTAGTTTACAATGCACTCATTAACATAACCAACTCTGAACCACGTCACCTCAGCTGCATTAATACATCGACTTGTCAAATTTGATAATTTAGTAAAATAAATTATTTCTCACAACAAAGCAGTGTGCGTACAAGGCCCAGTCAGACACTCTCTGCTTTGCTGCAGTTTATTTTTCTGTGCCACATTTTGTCACTGTTGTCCGTCATCTGTCTTGGGTGACTTAACTAATACATTGGATTACCGGCCTCTATTGCACCCGTACACTTAGGAAATCACTTTCTTGCTTCCTTAATAATTTGGCAAAATCTCCTGTACCTTTATTTATGGATGAGAATAGTTTAAAAAGAGTGTGATAAATTGGGGTTTAGTATTAAGGATCATTGGTTCGTTGGGGTTAGAGTTGAGGGTTGGTTGTTGGGTAATATTGGGGCGATAGAGGCCAGTGCGTTAATTAGTGACGGCCATCTGTGTGTAGGATGATAATGTTGGATGAGCCGTGTACGGAGTCTGACAACGGTTCGACGTCGTTGCCAGTCCAACTGATCGTCATCATTGTCCTAGCAGTCGTTTTGTTGATTGCCATTATCATTGCGATTTTCTGTTTTGTGAAAGTTTATCTTGCAAAGAAAAAAGTGGCGAGTCCGCAAGAAGAAACCCAACTGCGATCTGCCTCTGCATGACTGAGTGTCTTGACGGTTCTTGCGTGTGATGAAAGTCGTCAGAAATCAGTAGTTAAAATGGAACTATTCAGTGTTCCCTCACTTTGCTTTCACTTTGGATGGTCTCCACATGGAAGAAGTTAACATTTTTTGCAAGTAGCAGTCTGTTGCAGTGCAGTAAACAATCATCAATATTATTTGGAAAGGGGGAAGTCGACTGAGAGAAAGCACAACATTTTGTTAACTTCGGCATGAACAATGGCTTGTCCAAACTTAACGAATCCCGGTGTATTTTCACTGCGTGCTGTAGCTTTTATGTTCGTAAGTGAGACTTGCAACCCACTTCAGTCTTTGGTTGCTACCATGAAGTAATTTACTGCCTGCACAGATGGACTGACTTGCATTTATTGTAGAGGGGGGTATGGAGCAGAGTTTAGGGGGCACATAAGTCCCTCCTCAGTATAGAGGTCTGTAAATTCTGAAAATTTTTGAAACATTACATTAATATACAGAAAGCTAGCCAAGTCTCACTGCAGTAGCTTTTAGTAGGAGGCCGCTATACCAGTATACATTAATTACTCCATATATGGAAATTAGGATGTGTGGCATGAGAACGAAAACAACCTAATGACCATGGTAAGTGACGTTCCGGCAGTGCTTGAAAAATGTTCAAAGTGGTCAATATGTGTCAGTGTGTGTGCAAGTTACTGTCAAACAAGTTTGTACGTGTTCGTGTCTGTCTCTGTCTTAATCACGTTATAGTTTTAAAGTTTTATTTTATCTAAGTTCATCTCGTTTGCTGTGAATATTTAAAAGTCAGTTGAACTCTTCTAGTGACTCTTAAATATGACCTTACAGCATTATATGAGTAGGCCAGTTGTTACAATTATTACCACTAGTAGTAGTACATGCTTTCTTTCCTCTTAACACTAAATTGCCGTGTGTTGAGTTTGCTTTTGTGTCAAATATCTGTAGTTTGCATTGATGTGGACATCAGCTGCTTCGTATAGCCCGCTACATCACGCTACATGACGTCCTTGTTACTACGTACTGACAGCTATATATCAACGCTTCTTATCTCGCCCTTACACTGTCAGCCTGCTTGATACGCTTACTGTGTAATTCTCTCAGCGCTTAATTAAAAATGCTTTTGTTAGAAAATACTTGCTTCCGTAATCTTGCTAGTTAGCAAAGTTAGAAAAAAATGCCACTAATTTCACTAACTAAATCAAAATGGTGGCACTTATTAATGGAGGCAGTATTTAGCTGCCAACGGACGAAATTATTTGTGTGCGGGAGTTTGGCAATTACGGTCATGAGTGGATTAGTTTTGCTGCAAGATGGAAGCAATTAGCAATGTGCTTCTGCGTGTATTTTTACAAATATATATTGTATTGTTAATGGCTTTGAACATGATTCTTTAGTACTTATGTTGCAGATTTTTGACTGCAAACTTCTTCGTTCGTGAGCATCCAAGTTTAATTTCAGTTCCAATTAACGGAAATATCACTGATAAGTAAGTGTGGTATTCAAAGGAAAAGTTGAAATGTTAGCACAGAGGCAGACAGACACTAAGTGTCCATATTTAAGCATTGGGACATTAAATCGGAATGTTACATAAATCATAATCACTGTGTTTCTTCTGATTCATTGTATGCAACTACTAGTATGTGATTTTTCAAATTTTAAAATTGCACAATAATGAATTACAAAGTACTGCACATATTACATTCGTTTTTCATCTGTTCAACAATATAACGAAACGAAAAACAGATATACAGCAGGCATAGTAGACTTACCATGCCCCCTGGCTACCCCACAAAACCGTCCCTGGTTATATAGTCTTTTCACACAGCTTTCTCATTCACCTGAGGGCTTGGAAACCGAGTAAACCAGGTAAAATAAACTGTTATCAACATACAAACATCCAACGGAGCAACGTAACAATGAGACAGATGCACCTTTGAGCTCGTCAATAACCTCCGATGTAGAAACAGTATAATAATATAAATTATGATATCCATTCCAGTTGGTTTTTCAGCCGATATCTGCCGACTGGAATAATAGACTTCACTGGTCTAAGCACAGCACAGCACACAACTGTGTGTATAGGGAAGGTCACGATGAAGATGACGATGATGATATTACTGAGTGTTTAGCAATGTACCGCTGCCTCGCCGACTCTATCAACACTCTCTTACGCTCTGACAAACTGAGCTGTCGAGCTGACGACGTCTGACCAAATGTCGGCTGGTCACTGTGGACAAGTGTGTCGACGGTCTCACACAATGTCTGCCTCTGATGCACACACACACACACACACGGGCAGTTTTTAGCTCGTGTTCTGCACACAGCATTCTTAACGGTCAAGTTCTGTCGGCAATCTATCAGTCAGTCTGTTGGTAATAAGTGCATACTCTGCAAAAATGGCTGAACCGACCGAGTTGCTGTTCCTGGGTGGCGGTCGTGGCGCCAAGGAATTGTGTTCAGTATTAGATGGGCATGCACATTCGCGCCACCTGGCTGTTAAGCGATTGTGCATAGTGGCTATGAATGGGTCCGCCACCAGGGGCTGGCGATGCAGCCTGTAACCAAATTACTTCAGGAAAAAAAACTGTTGAAATCACAGATGCTCTTGTATTCCAGAATTTCAAAAAATTGTAAGAACTGCTCACTTATTCATAGTGTGATAAATGCCTCGCCCAACATCCAATGGATGGACAGACAGACAGACAGACAAGCACCTTTGTGGAGATCACCAGTCAGATCCTCAAGGACATGACTGACACAGATGTAGGTCGGGTTTGACCATCCGTACTTAATTTAAGTACTCCTTAAATCTCTGTGCACTAGTGGAGATTTAAGGACTATTTAAATTAAGTATGGATGGTGCAACATACACAGAGAGACACAGAGAGGGTGACATACAGACGGTAGTGATGACTGCGGGTCTGTTGGTCTGATAATGTTATCATCACTGGCTTCGTCAAACGTCGTACGACCATCTAGGAAGTTACTGATCGTGAGATCCACGTCCTTGGTCAACACTAGACACAGCATTTGCAGCAAATATTAACTCACCACCAACAACAATCACAAGAAATCTCAAAGTATTATGGGAAGGGGCCACAATGCTGCAAACTCCCCATTGCTTACAATGGGGCACCCCACATTTGGCCCCAAAACTACCCCTTCCTTTAGATCGATCCCCATACCCAACTACCTGCCCCGTCCATGTAGCCATGCGATCTACCATCCCAAACTGCATCCATGTCCGATCAGCCGTTTTGCCACAATGTACCGGACAGACAGACAGACCAACAGATGGTTGGAGAGAATGTTTGATGACAAATAGGCCACATTCTATCTGTACAGAGCTCCGCGGCCTAATAATAATAAAACTAATAATAATCATACACTTAGCCACCAGTGTCACAGAGAGGCGACGTGCTGTACGTACGGAGGTCTTGTCGAATGAGACTGGCGGGAACGTGTGGAAGAACATTGAGAACCTGATAGACCATCAAGTCCAGCTCGGTTCTTACGCTGCTGTCTACTCACAGACACAGACAGACAAAGGACCCTATAGTTACATACACTGTGGGTCTAATGTCATTACTAATATATAACATGTACATGTGACCCGATGCTTACAATGTTCAAATGTTCTGCTATGACTTAAAACAACACTTTGGATAAGTCTAAAGGCTAAGACCAAAAGATACACATTTAACACAATAAAATTTTCCAGACCAAACTAAACATTTCCAGGACTTTCGAGGACAGGGGGTACCGTGGATACAGTATATGGATGGGAGGGGAGCCATTATCCAACACAGAAAAGCAATAGAATACCGATACTAATATAAAACACAAGCATTGGTAAAAAAAAACCAAAACGACCTGGTAGTGTGGAGTGAGCATGAAGTCGTCGTTTGATCAGATCCATTTTGTCGGCCGACGTGAACGACGTTGCAGACACGTTGAGTGAGTTGGCAATGAGACGCTGCATGCGAACACTCAACTCATCCGCAGACTCCGGACCAGACCTCTCCACCACTGGCAACAGCCTTACATCCCCGCATCACATGGTCAAGTCTTGTTCGTGGAGTGAAAACCAGATTAGTACTGACACATCTGACATTGGCCTACTATACCGAACCCTACTAACCCCATCTTTATTTACCATAATCCTACTAACCTTAACCGTAATCTGGTTTTCACTCCACGAATAAGACTTCATAGCGTCACTTGTAACCAGTGTAAGATTGACTGGTGAAGGTTTACGTTCCACTCGATGCAAACTATGTCACTTCGGAGATGTTTCTTCCCAGCCATGACCACCTCTCGACTAGTACTGTGAGGACACTCAATCTCACACAACAAAAGGACCGTTTTTGATCGCCTACCAGAACCTAACACGGCGTGGCTGTTAGTTGTTTATTTTTCACACTAGACCAGTGAGCTTTCGGTATATTAATCACATGACTATGCATGTTTACATACCAAACACCTACCTGGTAGGCGACCAAAAACGAGCCTAAAGTCAGCAACACGAAACAAACAACAACACTTTAAGCCAGGTTTGGTCGTCTGTATGACCTCCAGCCGGGAAACAGAGAAGGCCGCATTCTTGCACCATGCAATGCCATGCCATGCCTACCCTTTCATTCCCTATCTTCATTTCTCCTTTCTTCCTTGATCTCCCGCCCTTAATCAACTAAGGAAGGGATGGATCAGCGGCAGCACTGTAATCTCTCCTTGGAGTGGAGCCGTGCAAAAACTGAATTTATGAGTTCAAAAACTGCCAATGGAGGCAACAGTTTTGGTAATTTATTTTACTGGAAATCATGCAATGGAGCACACCTTTTCATGACTGACTGCCAACCTCCTGGTGGAAGGCATGCAACACCCGAACTCTTTTGCCGGCTTAAAAATTAATGCCAGTAACCAGGACAAATACCAAACTCTATGTACCAATTTGGTACTTTGCCAGTTAACTATCAATGCAACACTGCATTACGTTATTGCTTGCAAGACCATTTTTGTACCTGTACAAGTACAAATTATTAATTTGTGAGCAGATCATATTCAGACACAATTCTTACATTGAAAACATGCATCACACAACCGGTTATGCCATTGTCAGACAGACTGACAAACAATACGACTCATATACAGACTCTAGGCATATTCGATTAACAAATCTGGACTCAGTTTCAGATTCACTTGACAAATGGAACGGCATAGATCAGCGATCATGGTGCAGTGTGAAACGGGAGTCAAGCAGTTTTCACCAAATCTGAATCTGGTTTCGTATTCACAAATCAAATAAAGCTTCTCAATGAGTCCGAAACTGGTTTTACTGTAAAACTGAATTGTGATTCATAAATCGAATATGCGTAAATATCACTGCAACTCAACTCACTCGAGATGAAAGCAGGAGTATGGAACAAAGAGAAACCACAAGAGATCCGTCCACCAGTAACTGTCAATCACCGACTACAACAACATCATTGACGCCAGTCGCTGCAGCAGCAAACTAGACACACGCACGATCTAGCTAGAAACAAGGGTAGTCTTACTGACATGCAGTCCGACGCCCGCAGCAGCAGCAACACACTTCACTAACAATGTATGAACATCACCTTTTACATATCCACGTCACCTCATCTTCTTAGCACGGCTAGTGGCTGCCATGTACTACATCTGTACCAACTCTGGTCTTGATAACTCGAGCAGTTTTCCTTTTAGAGTGCAGACATACAGACACAACTAATCATCCTATCTATGAATCAGCTACCACCGGCATGGGTAGCTATTCACATCATTGTCAAAACAACCGATATAAACACTTTTTTCTACCACTGCACAATAGCTCCCTGGGACTATCTAAAAATCACCTAAAAATGTTAAAAATCTCCCGCTGCTTTAAAGTTGTTACTGAAAAGTTCTGCTATACCTTCTTTTACACATTACCAACAGTGGAATACAGTTTCGGCACACCTGAAAAATAATCTTAGTTATCTTCTTACTTACTTACATACTCATTTGTTGTGTTATAGAAGATCTTACGTATTTTCGTTACCATCCCGATGAAACTGCTTACTGCTGCTGCAACTGATGTACATGGTACAAGTGCATTTTTCTGTTTGACTGAGAATGTCTCATATCAATAAACAGCCTACGGTACTGTAAGTCACGCTGAGCATATATATATCAGTGAGTGTGACCGACCGGTGCAATGCCGGCGGTGAACCACGGCCGCATGATACGCATCACAATCTACACACACACATTGCTAGAGTTAGAACACGTCCTGGTACTGATTCTGAGCACCGATCTAACAGTGTGGGCGGCATGACTCAAAGCTTTGAAGGTGGCCTATCGTTATCAGTGAGAATGGTTGCTCTGTGTGCTGAATTTGATCAGTAGCGAAATGCACTGGTGCCCGCATCATCATGTCACAACACTGCGGCACGGTTGGATTATTACCAGCTAATTACCTCCAGCTGCTGCAGCAAACATGCCAGGTTTCATCACTACCGAACGACGTAGTGACTCGGCAGATACACGACTCATAAAATTACTGAATCGGTCTAGTCCAGTTTGTTTGTGTGGATTGTTCTAACTCTACAGATCACAGTCGTTCTGAATAAACAACAGTTCACTGCTTCATTCAGTCATCTCTGCTATCGCTCGCCAATGCCTTGCCTCGGTGTCGCTGAAGGTCGTAGGCTTAGGTTCATTGTATACCCCACACTTTCACTACTGCTGACAGCAATCCAGACCGTTCACACATTTCTTCGTTTGGCAACTTCTTTTTGTCCGTTTAGCCAACACTTTCTATACTGTCGTCGTGGCCTTTGGGTTCATGAATCATGAATGTCGACCCAATTGCTTTCCTATAATGCAGAAATCTACATCACTCACAGCCAGCTGCAGCGTCAAATATGACGAACATTAATACAGCAATACACAGATGCCGTTAGAAACAACACAAACGTATACAGACCGGCTGGACTGGCTTGTCTAACGAGAACGGCCAAACACTACCAACACACAAACATGCATCCAATGGAGTAACGATGGCCACATAAGTATAACAACTTTAAATTAGAGACACATGCAGTCTGAGTGACAGCTGGTAAGTCCAATGGTGAGTTTCTGTTGTCATAAGCACAGGATTACAGCAGCATCGCAACAAATTACAGAAAAATCATAATTTCAGTCTTACTTTCATGACTGTTTTTAAAAAATCTGTAAAATTCACATAAGGCCCACCACAGCCACCGCACCAGCCAGCGAAGTTGAAGCCGTTGTACGATCCCCAACAAACATGGCTGCCTCCAAGATTGCCGCTGTTGACTTCAACAAAATGATGTCACTCTACCGGCGGCCTGCTTGCGGCCATGTTCGTTGGGGAATATCTGCTAGCCAATCGATGGCTTCAAACGCTTGCTGTTTTGATTGGACATAAGAAGTCTAGAGAATATTTAATATAAGTCTATAAGTCTAATTATTATTCCATTTGGAGTTGGACAGTTTTTTTTCCATCTGCTCAACTTTTGCAATGCACCTATGTCCAGTTTACATGGGCACAATAAAAATGTTTGCATGACAATGATAAACTTAAAGCAATCACAGATTGCTACAGAGGCAGGCCAGCAGCGGATGTCTAAAATGATATCCCAACAATCTCCACTGTGTTGTGCAATGGTCTGCATCACTAAAAAACAAACCGGCCACTACCAAGAGAACAGTATTAACCTGAATTTCAGCAGGCCGACTCGTCCGCTGGTGGTCGCACATTCAGGAAATGCAAGCAACGGCAAATGTGATTCTGTATCAACGCACAGCACATACGGCCGTTCATTCAACACTCGTCAGTGATAGCTACTCTGTCTAAGGCACAGATGAAAATATTCTTGTCACAATTTTTGTTATTTTTTAAAACATTTTTTATTATGAAAACATTAGTATAAATGTAGTATTCTTGAGTCATTTGCTTCACTGTTTTGCTTTCAATCACAGTCAAATACAGAACATGCAGTAAAAGTGAAATACTCCAAGCACTACACACATTACACAAAAATTATGTTATTTTACTTACGAAGAAGTTGCATAAACCAGGCGAATGCACAGACTTGCCGTAACACGCATCACATTTTGAAGAACATCCCAATGTTACCAAAACTTCGTGAAATTAATACCTTGACAGTGTTTCTTTGCATTGACAATAAGGGTCTCGCGACCGAGCTTTGCACCCATGTCTTTGTAACCCAGGATGAAATTGAGTAATGACGGTATGTCCCACATACTCGGCTGACAAACATTCACAGTTTAACAACTAACAACTTCATTTGAGATCAGATCATCACTTCTAGCAACATTCACTGCAGCCGTCTGTCTATAACACGGCAACGACATTACAAATCAAGGCAGCTGCGACAAATACGATAAGGTACAAAGCGAAACAAAATATTCAGATGTACAGTTAGAATAGATCCTGGTTGGTTGATTGGTTAGAGCTTAACAGCGCTTTTAACACAATTTAGGTCATATCGCACCTTTAAGGTAAAGACTATATAGTAAATATTAAAGATTTAATAGAGATTAATTCTTGGAGTAAGGTAAATGAAAAAAAATTGCTACCGATTCTGAACCGCATCAAGTTCACAGCAAATCAAATCACTACTCGTCTAACAGTAGCAGTAATTAGTGCACTGACTCGGCCGGTCGGTCCGGGCGATATAAAATTACTGAATCAGTCTGGTCCAGATTTTATTGGATTGTTCCAACTCATCATGAGAGCATTGTGAATGAACGGAGAAAGACAACGTGACAGGTAGATGAAAAGCTACGTCAGAGAACTGAAATAATGCTTAGACAATAGAAACAGAGAGATGATTTCAAGTCAACGCATAATTAAAAAAGGTAATGTTGGTGGCTCCGGATGAATGACAACAGGCAAACAGTCTCAACAAAGTTAAAGTTATGTGGATATGAAACTTGAATAGCAATATATACTGTCACCAGTAAGTTAACTGACAGGAGCTTGTAATCAATGCATTTAAGTATTTTTAGTCAGTAAAGATAATAAGTTCATAACATAGCAAGGTAAAGGATTTAATGTCATTATCCCCTCTGTTCAGATGCCTGCAGAATTATGATTAATAAATTGATACAGCAATACAAAAAACAACACCAAAGCCTAGGCTAAGACCAAGGACACAGATTTTGGCCCCTGATTAATAGCGATTCAAAAAAGCAAAAACATACAAATAATACAAGACAATCACTGTGACAAACATAAATGAGAAGTGCATGGAAACACAGTACCATAATGCATGGAAAAGCCAATTCCACCGCAAGACGATCCAAAGTACTTGTGTAATTGGCAACAAGAATGCGTGCTCGGGAATCGCGTCTCTTTAAATGATCTTGGACAACCACGAAGCCAAGAACGGTGCACATAACCCTTAGCACATGTCTACACAAACATATAGAACCTGTATATCATCACTCACGACATGGAGAAAGCACCTAACCCAGGATCACTAAAAACTGCCAGAATTGGGACCAAGGTATCCAAATCACTATCTATGTTGCAATCAAAATGCCGCACTTCTGTTTTAAGAGCCGTTTTCCTTGCAAACCTGATTTAACTCGTTTCCACTTTAAAGTTAGAATGATCCACAAGAAAACTAGACAAGACCGATTCAGTAATTTTATGTTATCTGGACTGGCCGAGTCAGTACCTGGTCCAGTACTGATAAATGGCAATAAAATGTGCCATTTTCCTGCAACTGATAATGGTAGTTAGTTCGTAATCCAATTCTGCAGTAGTGTGACTGATGACATCGGCACATCTAGGTATTGATCAATTTCAGCACGTAGAGCAACCACCCAGTTGATAACGATGAACCAGTGTCAATGAAGGCATGGTGCAAACATTAATTACTGGTACTGTTGGATCAGTGTCAATCTACAACAGTAGACCAGTACCGATGTGATCTACAGTGGACTGGATGTGGTCCAGAATGAGTACCAAGATCTGTTCTAACTCTAATCCACTTGGTTCTCTTTGTTCACTTCTACTGGAAGAGAACATCTGAAAATAAGTGGCAGTGGCACGGATGTAAGCGATGATCACTTCTTAATCTCAAAACTGTGCTTTAAAGTCCATCCCGACATTGAAGCAATAGCATCAACATTACCAAAATGTGATGCAACAAAATATCAGCTTGCTGTTGCTACTAATAATAACTGTGACCATAACAAGGAAGACTATCGGCTGCTTCTAACATTTCTAGTGGTGGTGTGGCATAGTGTCAACATAGTTTGGCATATAAACAAAGTTAGTTTATGTTGGGCCAGGATAGTACTGGGATGGGTGACCATCTCTAGTGGGCACACCACGTCTGTATCTTAACTAATAACCAAGTCAACTAGGTCAACTCAGCCTTACAACATCTCTCCAGTGTGAGTAAATCTAGTACTTGCTAGCTTTGGCTGGGGTAAAGGTGACCAGTAATCCTATGTGATACCATATGGCAGTATAAGTTTCTCTAGCGGTGAGGCATGTTGCTAACTGATAGTACTTCATTTACTTTACTCTTAAAGAGAAAACAGTTGGAGCAGCTATTGTAAATACAAACCGTCGCAGAATAGATGATTTCGGAAGCACACAAGCTGCAATGAAAGCCTGAAGACCAATGAAGATGCGGAGGACGGCCAACACAAGTCCAATGGGGAAGTAGACAGCAAGGAGTAACAGTGAGAGGCTGCACGGAGGCAACCTACAATATCAACATGACAGCCGCAACAATCAACTTGCCTATCAGTTGCCAACTGTCATTCATAAACTGCATAAGCTGCACTGTATACTCAAGACTAGGAAACTGTCCTTGATTGAGGATCGCGGTCCTACCAACTGCGTTTTGAACTGAGACCCTAACCTTAACCTTGACCTCTGACGCTAATATTCAATCCCATGACAGCTATGATCATGACCCATACACATGCAAAAGGTCAAGGTGAAAGATCACTCGGTTCAAAAGTTAAGACTGGGAGCAGACGGACAAAATGGAGGCGACTGCATTCCTCCGATGCTAGCACAAGTTGGTTATTTAAAACTACAGTTGGCAACAACAGTCAGTGACGTTCATTCTAATCTGAAACCTAGACAATCAGCTGTGCAGAATCTGGAGAACCATACATCCGCATTTTACCCGCAGTGACCTACTTTTACAGTTATGCAATAACATGCCCAGTCCAGCTGAACTTTGGCCCCAGACGACAAACTCGGTTCAAAAGTTAAGGAGACGACAAACTACACGTGTCACATGCCGGGACTCGAAGCCTGTCAGGTGCAACCTGACAATGCCCGTACTCGGCGTTCAGCAGAGAAGAACCGGTGTCATGCCAAATACGTCGCAGTGCCAAATAACTCGCAGTACGAGATTTGCGCGACATGTGTGAATTATTAAACCTAACCCTAACTCTACAACTAACCCTAACCTTAACTACCTAAGCGTAACCGTAACCAAAGAAACGCTTGTGATGTTTTACTATCAGTGATTTCACCGGAAGTGTCTACCATGGTGTTTAACATTGACTTTACCGTGAAGAAAATTATGCGCGTGAAGGCAGTATAAGAAGTCAACAACAACAACAACAACAACAACAACAACAAAGAAATAAGTATTAAATAAACAGCGGCGCACGAGACTTTGCGAGATCGCGTACGCGCAATGGCGCAGATGAGAGCTATTTGGCACTGCGAGATATTTGATACTACACCGGCAGACAGTACTCTAGTCACTGTCTACTTATAAACAATTTCACAGCTAGTACGCATACTACGCAACAGTTAAGCCAACATTTCACAGACCTGTTAGTTTCAAACATAGTTTCAAGCGACTCCATCGCTCAAATTACGAATTATTATCAAATTATACAAACGGTCTCCAAACAGCATTAACCAGGGTACGATACAATAAGATGGCATTTTAGCAAGTAAGTAACGTTTATGTTGTTGATGTTCTACTTCGGCCTGTAAAGTGCCAAGTAGCTGCTTTGTAGAAGCAACACTTCGTAACAGCAAAACTAAGCAGGTAACAGTCTCTCAATGGGCAACGACAAATGCTGAAATAGATATGACAAGTATAAACACATGTAAACTCTTCAATGTTGAAAAGGTTGGTTGGTGCTTCTAATATGGCCTCCATGCGCCAGATATCTTAACACTGAAATTCAAGTCTCTACAATTGTCGGCATTGGCGTAGCCAGGATTTTTGATTGGTGGGTGTGGGTCCTGTGAACTTTCAGCATTGACTTTTGTATACTTGGACATCAGTCGGTGGCATTCTGTGTTTATTGCTTATAAGTTACATCAGTTCTTCTGTGAAGCGAATATAAAAGCAACTGAAGCAGCGATGTTAAGGACCAGAGTAGAAGCGGACATTTTGCACCAAATAAGATTGACAAAAATCAAAGAGAACTAGAATACGGACTAAACTTGCATCTATCAGATTAGTGTGCAGTGCATGCATGAACAATGCAGTTAATCCAAGAAAAAGGAACATGTCACATGTATTTCTTTGACAAGAGAAAGTTCACGTAAACAAATATATCAAATGCACATGTAAAAGCAAAGCAACGGAGCATCACAGAGCTATGGCACTCTTGCACACACAACTCGTCTAGTTTTGGCACCTACTCTCGTCTAGTATAGAACACAAACAATATACGACCTAACAGGGGTGTTAGTCCTTGCATAACACTGCAGTGACACTACTGTGGAAGTGACACTCCACACCGAGTTCAAAATGGGAAAATATTAAGTCATCAACAAAAATGGAAGTACATGTACAAAGATATGGACTTGCAGTTCCTGAGGCATGCTCATGGATAGACAAGATACAAATACCCACTACAATACTCCACTCCCCTACAGGAGACACAGTAATTAGAATAATACTGTTGAGCATAGTAACAACATATAACAAGAGGGCCTAGCAGTGGCTAGCATAGTGCGAGATGATCCCTTCCTGGCAATGATCCCGAGCTTAATGCTTAATAACCTCAATTAGCTATAATGCGCCAATGCACTTCCGTAAGCAATCTATATAGAGCTGAAATCTACAATGTTTCTGGGGCGCATTAGGCCCCGGTGCCCGCAGTGCACAATTATTTAAAAAAACTGGCTTACAACACTGTGACCACACCCCCTTTGAGAGTAATTTAACATGCTCAAACTTGTTTTCATCAAGCTAAATCTCTGTACCAAATCTAAAATGAAGTTCTTCACTCACATAATGGGCTCCACATTTTTAAAAAATGTTAAAAAACATTACATTGACCAGTGACTATGTTCCTTGATGGAATAGTTTGTCATCCATATGCTATGTCAAAAAAAAACTGTACAAAACTTTACAAAACATGATGATAATAAATGTGATTTTTAAAGACTTTCCATGAAATATAAAATTTTTGTTTTAGCAAATGAAGCTCACTGTTAAACTAGCATCATCTCATTACTAAGACAGTCTACAATAATGACAATTCAAAGGACAAGTTCAGAATTAACAGCAGCTGCAATAGTGGACCGTACAAACTGACAAACAACAAAACTACAAACCGGTGGCAAATTAATAAACACCACAGCAGACTAAATGTCTGAAAGATCGATGTGGTGTTTTGAGATGGCTGTGTCGATATCCTGCTGAAACTTTGTGAATTTACATGAGAATTTACGGAACTCATTGTCAGAAAGGACATTGAGCAGAGAAATACTTCTCTGCATTGACTCCATCATACTGCTCCGTGATTTCTGGTTCTGGTCACCACTGACTGGCAGTGTGGCAAACCTTGGCAGTGGCAAGTCCAACTCCTTGTTAGGAGCTGCTGTCGTCTCCCGAATCTTCGTCAAGCGAGGATCGACTAAACAACTCTTCTTCTTCAAATCATCCTTGCACTCATCTGACAGACTTCTGCGTCTTGTCACAACCTTCTGACCCTTGGACTCATCATCTGTCAGTTTCTCTTCAATGTAAACCTCACGCTTGAAATCTGATGTCAAAAGTCGGACGCATATGGGTAAAATGGGGTCCCCCAAGCAGCTCTCATCTGCAGCAAAATGTTCAGACAGCGGACGAACAACTTTTTGCATCCGTGTCAAGTCTGACATACAGTCTGCATCATTCAACATGCGATACCTTGGCACAGAGTCCAAATCAAACTCTGTTGTCTTCAGCTCATCATCGGTTATGTTTGCGAACATTGTAGTGTATTAATACATCTAGCACAACAACAACAGTCAAAAACATAGTAAATTACAACGAGCACACAGACAGTGATATCCAATATCACCCTCTACAAGTTACAACAGGTAGAATACTACGACTCTGTTCAATTCCCAAAAGATGGTCAAGACGGGCAAAAGATGGCTAAAACGGACAGAAGACAGCTGGTTAACACAAATGCACACATAATGTGCTGAGCAGTGCGCACATTGCCATTGATCTATATGCAGAATCAACTCAATTTTTTTCAACAATGCTAAAATGTTACCCTCAAAAACGTACAGGTGAATAAAAGCGAATGTTTAATCAGCTGCAGAAGCAGTTCATGTATGCTGAAGTCTAAACCCAGAAATATTTTTAATCACTTCCAAAGCAACTTCCAAAGTTCTTTGTACATCAAAATCTGCTACACTGTTATAGTTAAGGTAATAGCCACAGATGGCTACGTAAGTGAAAGCTTTGTTTAGCCCGCTCGGCAAACTATATATTTTGCTTGCGTTAATTTCTTATTTTTTTATTTTACTATGAGCAAAGTTATCTCAGTATCTAATGTACCGGTTTTCACGATCTTTTCACCAAATCGAAGGTATTTGCGTGAATTTTCTTGATCAGGTCCCGATTCCTCAAGGGACGTTGCCATGGCAACTAATTTTTCATACCGGACTTGTTCGCTCGGAGCCGAAGTATCTCAGGATCCGCTGAACCGATTTTCACAATGTTAAGTTACCCAAAAGATAGCCTAGTCATAAGCCTCGTCTGCCTAGTACCTAAGCCAGACTCGAATGAGATATCATTGTAAATGAGATATCATTTACAGTTTAACTTTTCAACTACCCAAAAGACGGCGAAAGTCGGGCGAAAATGGCAAAAAGACATGCGAACGAAATCGTCTAGACCATTAATAATAGCTAAAGTTAGCGGCAAATAGTAAAATGCGGGCCTACATGGCATATAAATAATTAATTTAATACTTTTAATCAGCTTTAAACTATCTCAAACAACTGTCACATAGAATATATAACAGATACAGAAATATTAGAGGTAGAGATGTGCATATCATTTGAAACGTTTACACGAAATTATACACATTGACTAGTCTTTTTTGTATATTCAGTCAACTGCCTAGGATTGTAAGTTCGGAAATTTCCCAACATATCCATTCGTAGACCTTGAATCGACTCCAGAAAACTGTTCTTGCTCGTAGGAAAATCTTGCTCATTTTTCTCGCATACCGAGCTT
>Ga0209782_1000307_pt1 | contig 20042 bp, 16 predicted proteins | sample WorMetmaBAHAMAS1_FD_187390 | JGI IMG/M metagenome (GOLD analysis project Ga0209782, IMG submission 187390) | Marine gutless worms symbiont microbial communities from Max Planck institute for Marine Microbiology, Germany - Inanidrilus... | ecosystem: Host-associated > Annelida > Digestive system...
CCGTAGCTATTTTCTGCCAAAAATTATTAAAATTGGTTGATGAATGTGGAAGATATAGCAAGCAAAATCAGTGTTATTTTCGGTATACAGCATGACTGAAAAGACCAAATTTCTGGGTTCATGTTTTCCCAGGTAGTGCAGAGACACTAGCAAGGGGAGGTGGGATAACAAATCATCATTTAATAGCGTACTCACTCAGCAACATCTCTGCAAATAATTACCAAAATCGGTTAATGTGCGTTGAAGTTATAGTGTGCTATATCATTGTCGTTTTTTTTTAGACACAGTGTAGAAACCTATGGAATGCTTCTTTGAGAATAAATGAAATTGTTTCCTTTCATTTTCGTTATATTTTAATTTTTTTCATCTAGGTAACAACTGTCATGCTGAATCTGTGTTAGTGAGCTTGATATCTATTGGCATGTGCTGTTTCCAGTGCTGAAATGACAGTGTTAGGAGAGCAGGAACTCTTGTGTTGTTGACATTGATTAGTGTTGCATGTGGGCTGCAGATGAACGATGCGGACAGGACAAGTATTCATGAAGCGATGGAACAGCAGAGCATCTCTGTGTCAAAAGCAGGCATCGTAACGTCACTACAAGCCCGCTGTGCAGTCATTGCCGCTTCTAATCCCATCGGTGGTCGATATGACCCCTCACTCACCTTTGCTGAAAACGTTTGTATCTTCCACCTTTGTGATAGACAGCTAATATATTGTCACATTTGTTTTGTGTTATTGTTTCTAGTGCAGGTTCGATTTCTGATATCGACGTCGAAATCGCCACGTCACCTAAAATTGCTTCGAGATCGAAATCGTGATTTTGCTTACCCCAACTTTCAATTTTTAGTTTGATTTTTATCCAAAGACTTTTGTTTATATAAACATTAGACGTAATTGTCAAACCGGAAAGCAAGCGGGACGTGAAATGTGAAAAATAAGTAACAGCTACTGCACAAAATCACTAGGCCCACTCAAAACAAGGTAACTGCCTCGTTTTCGTACGACTGGCTAAATAGATAGCATGCTATTGTTCCGGTAACCGGACGAATAATCACTTCTTACTGTTACATATTCTATGCCACAATTGCACAATATACAGTAAAATGGAAACACAACAGAATTCATGTGTTGCCCATAACTGTAAGTGATTTTGTATTAAATATATAATGTTGGTACTATTTGTGGTCCACATTGTGCATTTGTTAGATCAAACAAAACTGGCAAACACCTAGAAGTATGCCTAACATTGATTGCATTACAGGCCTACCATACCAATAATGGCTTTATGTTGATATTATATGCTCCCCCTTTATGTGTCTGTCCGAAAATCGAATCGTCGATTTCTAAGTAAAAAAAAAACAAAAAGTCGTCCATTGAAAAACCAGTATCGAACCTGCACTAAATATTTCTGTTGAACTTGATAGTTACTAAAAAGTTACCAAAGGTTCAATATGGTCTGCTGTGGACCATTATGTACCCAAGCGAAATGCCTTTCTGATGCCAAACCAACAATATGCCACTACTGCTACTACTTTCCGTTTAACAGCTGTTTTCCTGGTGAACCCGAGTTAGCTAGTTAGAGATGTGGTAGGCATTGTCTTTGCAACGTCTGAGGCGTGGCCTATCACGGCAGTGTCCTCCTTGCAGAGTGTGGGACGAGATGCCAATCATTACACGTCAGCAATTCAATGAACGTGCTACCCACGCAACATTTCCCGCCAAAATAAGGTTAAGCAGCTGAGGCCAGCATCTTGACTGGTGCCTCAGTCCGTGCCTGGTGCTCGGAATGGGATCTGAAGCGTTCATGGCAAGCAAGCTGTGAAAGCTTTACAGTATTTGTACGCTAATTTCCCGTATTATTCTCTGTGGCTGACCTTGGATCGGCCACACTAGGAAAGTACGGTGCAAGTAGTGTGCAGTATTGCAACAGATGTTATGATAACATAATATGCAAAAACAGGGAATGATCCATGAGGCCATTGCACATTAAATGGAGATAGTAATAGAGCATTAGCACTAGCAGCTAATTTGACATTGAAATTTCAAGTATGAAAGACTGGTATATAGTAGACTGTGAAGTTGACTGAGTATACTGTTGGTACTGAAACTGATGTATACTTGCAGGTCGATCTGACGGAGCCGATCTTGTCTCGTTTTGACATCCTGTGTGTCGTTCGTGACACCGTCGACCCAGTCGAGGACGAGCGACTCGCCAGATTTGTTGTCTTCAGTCACATCCGCAATCATCCCAACGCGTCTCCTGACGACGTAGCTGACTTGGACACAGTCAGTCTTTGATCACGTTTGTGCATGTTGCATAAAATGTCTGTTGAAGGTTGCTTTCAGAAAAGTGTATAACAGTGTTGATATTTTCTTACCATCTGTGCGAGAAGATAATGTTTTTACTTCTTAATTTTGTTATGTCTGCACATATTCTAGACCGTCACAGGTATCTATTTATTACTTTGCTCCTTTTGAATACTGGCAGAAAGGACATCCAGCCTGTAAGCAACACTGATGAATAAATCCGATTAGTTCACTACTGCGAGAGCCAGCCGGACACGTGATAACTAGCTCAGATGGCTAAACAAAACTCAGAATCGTAGCAGGAGTAGTAGTAGCAGTCACGGTTAGCTGCTGTTGGGGTAAAGCTGAAGTCTGGATATTGATGGTCCATTCAATTAAAATTTGACGTATGAATATACTGAACCTGGATGGAATATATGGACTGACAGGACTATTACAGACAGAATGTTGTATCTGTTGTATTCTGAATAGTTAGCTGCTGCCTGCAACTCAGGTATGAAGTCAATGGACCTCGACTGATTACAGTTGTGTGAAACTTACAGGCAATGCAGAATACGTTTCATGCGGAGCCGGTGGAGCAGGAGCTACTCAAGAAATACATAATCTACGCGAGAGCAAAAACGCACCCGAAACTGAACGATATGGATCAGGACAAAGTGGCCAAGATGTACTCCGACCTGCGTCGTGAGTCCATGGTCGGTGCATCGCCTTACATACTTGTAGCTTAAGTGCTCTGCTTATGCAGTCTTCTGCTAATTGCCTGACAGCAATTTTGTTGCAGTGTGGAATGTAATAACTCGCATGTTTGTTGAAGTTGTCCAAGCAGTGAAACCATTTAATTATGTGGTTGCATAGTCTTTCACCAAGATGACGTAGCAGATGTATTCAGACATTTGATGATCAGTTCTGCTAAACTGGCTTAATTGTTCGTTTAACTTTCGTTGTCTTGAGTTCATATTATTTTATGTAGTTTCACTTGTCATGCAACTAGTGAGTGCTTACAGGAACTTCTACATAGTTGCAGTAATGGTGTGTCATATTGCAGGCAACTGGCAGTATTCCAATCACCGTGCGGCATATTGAGTCGATTATTCGCATGTCGGAGGCACACGCTCGCATGCATCTACGAGACTACGTGAACGAAGATGACGTCAACATGTCGATACGCATCATGCTGGAAAGTTTCATCTCGACACAGAAGTTCAGCATCATGAAGAGCATGAGAAAGGTACGAATAGTTTCCCATACTGGTATGACACTGCTGTCTCTGTTGTTAGTTTCTAGCCAATATTATTGCATCAAAGCTAACTGGATGCCAGCGCGAACTGGCAGGATTGTCCTCAGGTGAGCAGGTCAAGGAGATAATTTGATGTTTAATATTGCAGGGTCCGTCAGTTGTGTGACTGCATTAATTTTTCACTGAGTAGGCTGTACTCAGTACCCACAGTGTTATTACACACAACTAACCTATTATGTGAGTAAAATGTGGAATGTGTTGAGATGTTCTCACTGCACTTCTGTCTGTCGTGTTTAGTCTACTGACTCTGTTGGTTAGGTGTCGTGAATAACATATTCACTCTGTGATAGTACAGTTCCATCACATGGAAATTTTGGGACACTACCGTCTTTGAGGACAAATCTTTATCATGATGATGATGTGCAGATTTGTAGAGCGCGTCCTAAATAGTCCTCAGACGCACTGTCCTTCCCAGTCGAACAGGTGGGACTTGAGATGTCGAGCAAACGCCAGAGGCGAGAGCGTTGCGGTTTGAAGGGTAGCTCGCAGACTTCCATCATCATGACCCCTAAGTGCTGTGTTTCTGTTTCATTAGTTCCGATAGTGTATAAAAAGTTGCACAGAGTTTATTTTGTTACAACCAAATTGCACATAAAACCTGATTCCGTGTGTCTGTCTGTTGCAGACGTTCTCGCGGTACCTGGCGTACCGACGTGACAACAACGAGTTGTTGCTGTTCATTCTCAAGCAGCTCGCTCAGGATCAGATGATGTTCCAGACTAATCGCTACTCTGCACAGCTCGACACCGTTGAAATCTCCGAGAAGGACCTTGCAGACAAGGTACAGTCTCGTAAAACTATATTGTAATCTGGCTATTGTGTATGTGAAAGGACGAGGCCAATTGTTTTTGGTTCCCTTCCAAACTAACATTGTTACGTTGATAAAAAATAAAGGCCTGCTGTCCCGTAGAAAGCTTGTATCAGTTGCCTCGTACGTTCTGTTTTGAACACGAGAGAGAATTTGATGGGCAGTTGCCTACCTCTTGTTCATGTCAGAAATGTCTGTATGATAGTATTTACTTGAATGAAGTGATTCATATTGGCACATCATACCTTCAGTGCTACGACACTGTTAGTGTGATGTCAGAAATGGTGTTTTACCACTCTGCAATAGTTTACCACTAATCCAGTTATTAATAATAATGCAAAGGTACTTAATTATAGCTGTAAATTATCCTACTCGTTCAAATGCCACATCCACATCATGAAATGAACTGAAGCCTCACGGTTTATCAGTTTTTCTCATTATAGTATTGAATGCTGTAATGACAAACAATGATAGATCATTAGGCATCAGTTTATTACTAGATTCAGCAATAGCATTTGCTGTAAGACGTTTGACACACATGCTAGTTTAAGAAATGGCACACATCAATAGTTACTGTATGTCAAGCGTAGTTAGTATACAGGCCAACTCTGCGTATCAGTGGTGTGTGAATTGATTACTGATCAAAGAGTGGTGAATCTCGGTTGCTGTGGAGTAATGATAGGCTTAGTTCATTGCACTGTTAACTAAAACATGTCCTTTCCCAGATGTCTTAAAGATGCATGTTATAAACATACAGATCTATAGGCATGTGGTAGCTACTGATGTTGCTAAGCCAGACAGTGAATGGTTTGATGTGTAGGCACGTCAGATACGCATCACTACTCTGACGGAGTTCTACAACAGTGCCATCTTCAAGAACAACAGTTTCACTTACGACACCAAACGAAAACTCATCATCCAGCATCTGTAACGTTATGTCGTCGTCATCTGCTGACATAGTTGCAGGTGGCGTCTTGTGACTGATATATAATGCCGGGCAGCACAGCATTCCAGTGGGTCACAAAAGCATTTGTTACAAGTCTGCGTGAAGGTGTGCATCTTTGTCGGATTAGCACTCTCGCTGTCATCGTTCAATCTTGCTAGCTCATAAAAACACGTATTCTAATAGCTGCTTCATGTGACTACTGTCGTTGTAACGAGCTGATGTACATGTTGTAGATAGTTAATGACAGTTATAGAGAGCTGCTGTCCAATTGTCGAGCCGTGGCACAAACTACTGTTGCAGCTGACTGTTGTCAATTAGTTTGTTTTATGCATGACTTGAACTTTCTTGAATCCAGTTGGTGTAAATTCATGCCTTCTGCCAGAAGGTAACTTAGCAAAATTCTTACCGCATTACAAAATTTTTTTTATGGTCAGTCTCCACTGTCAGGTGATCATTATGGTTGGTTGGTCGGCTGGTTTGAATTTTGTTGTTATGTAGTTTGGTATTGTATTACATAAATTTTGTCAACAATAGTACTTGGTTGTCATGAAAAAAAACTTCTGCTTAAAGTAATGAAAGCATGATAAACCAACAGCAATTAGTTATCTGTTGTGACAGTATCTACTGCAATGTCATTGTCACCCTGCAGGCATTTTCTTATAAGTTTCAAGACATGCCAGAACATGCTCTGGTACCTGTTTGAAAAGACTTGTTGTGTAAAAAAGAGTAACAAGGGTGTGAATCTCACGCATATTGTAGCTGAACTGAAAGTTATTTTATTAAACATACGTCAACTGCAAACATGATCAGAACAGTCACACATGACAGTAATTCTGGAAATACATCATACAAATCCAGCTAGACAATTTTCCAGTAGATTTTTTAAGTAATTTTTTTGCATTATTCCAGCTGTATTTCAGCAATTTTATAACCCTGTTTACCCAATGGACTTGCCTATTTCTTGTAGTTTAAGCTGACAATTAATGGGCAACCTTATTGAGATCACATGGATCCTGTTTACCAAGTAAATAAAACTACCAGATGTAAGAATAAATATCGCCTAGGACTAACTAAATTCCAGGAGTTGTAGACACCCCGATAATTTGCTTTCACTTGCAGCTCTGTTCACATGATCACACCTGCCAATGAGAGAACTTTCTTTGTGGATGGTGTACTTGCACTTTACAGTTGTACAAAAAATCATTTCATCAACTCGCATTGAATGTTAATGACGCACAGACACAATGACATGAACATGTACAGCAATGCAGCAGTATCAACATGACCCTGTAAAGTAACAAACTGTCATTTGCAACTTCAGCGCACACAGTCAAATACTAAAAGTCACACTGGCTATACAAACACGATGCAACTGAATTAAATCACTAAGAACACCTGGCCTGTAAAAATCAGGTGAAGAGGTTAACTGAGTGTCGTTAACTAACTAGTATATGATTCAGCTCATGCCAGTGTCTTATGCCATTAAAATCTAGAATGGTAAAAACCGAGGATGTTTTACCTTTCTGATGCCAGCTTATTTGTCACCATGCATAACATAATCAAGAAAAATAAACTGTTAATGTCTGGTATGTTAACAGACACAAAGCCAACTGTCATTTCACAGCAACCATCTCCATCTAGGAAAATAACAAAGAAATACACAATAAAATGGAATATTGTTACCATGGTTTAAAGTGGGCTGGGTTGCACCGGTTAAAAGATCGAGTTGCCGGGACTTGCTTACAGCATCAGCAGGTCTAGTTACAGCATATACTCGTCTGCTCTCATTCTTATGTAGCTCAAAATCACATAAAATACCACTCAGAATGAACCAAAACTCAACATTTAAGATCAAAAATGTAAAAAAATTGTAGGAAATAGCACTTCCTCCTCCCCAGCCCCGCACTCTGCCCCCGATACTGTCTTGCCTCAGAATTGTTGGAGATCTGAATTTCTTAGACTACTTTAAGCACTAATTGTAACAGTGACTGCAGATGTGTGTTGTCAATTTCTGAATATCTGAACATTGCCCTTCAGAAACTTGTTGTTTACAGTATTAAGTACCAGAGACATACTTGTGCTTTTGAATGTAGCACTGCTCTAGCTCCAAAAGCAGCTGTCTACTGCACATGAAGGTTCCAAGGCATGAATTCAAGGCAGATGTCGCACAGATTCATTCTTGAGACCAATTTGTCACAATACCAGGTCTCTAGCTATTACTTGGCCATATTTTTAAGGCTATGAAAATTCCTAGAAAACCACTGTAGTTGTGGGTGCAATGATATGATGTGTTCCAGGAAGGTACATAATCCACTGCCAATACAATAACGTTAAATTACACGAGGTTGCATAATGCAGGCAGTACAACTATTAATGTACTTTGCTTGCATCTGCCTTTTTTCACTCTGGTTGTTAACTGCTGTTTTCTCTAAATCAAATGTACAGAGTAGCCAAACAATCCCAGTCTACTTTCTTTGAATTATCCAAATTGAATAAAGTTACAGCTTCAAAAAGAGTGTTGCTACTCAAAAATTGAAACAGTTATAGCACTGAAAAGTAGGCCTGATTCGACACACTCTGTAGCTCAGTTACAAAAACAGCCTGAAAAAAATAGTCAGGTCACAGAATTTTGAGATATTAACAGTGAGAATCCTGTGGATCATTCACTACCAGCCAGCCATAAGGTGACCTGTTCATGTGTAAAATGACCTACAACTTAAAGAACAGGAATTGTGGTCCTTCATCCGGAAACATTGTGCATACAACAAATGCGTACCCTTCTCTGCACACTAACTACAGCTGTAGTGCACAATGCAATAAAACTAAAAATAACTGAAATCTTGAACGTCATTACCAGAACATACAATGACTATAAAAATCGCATGGAACATGCGAGCAATCTATTCGGCTTGGTCGAGCTACAACTCTAACCTTTCAGCAACTGCAAAGAGCAAACATTGATCGCATCATAAACAAAACAGTTCAAGGCAAATCTGTATGCCATTGAAGCGGACTCAGATCTCAAACTGATATATAAATACATCACTGGCTGCTAAAACAATCACACGTCTATCACAATCTATCACAGTGCAACAGTAAAATAAGAACCGACAGTAACTTGACAATATCATCAAGGAGGAATACAGATATAAATTATAGACGCAGCTAGAGACTGCTGCAGTAACAACCGACGCAGTTCGCAGATGTCTGAGTTTTACAATCAACTGCCGCAACAGAGAGGATCCTGGCATTCTGATGCCTGTTTGCGGCGCATCTTTCGCTCGTGACTGGACAGCTGTGGAGCTGCCTGCAACCAACCACATGGCTAAGCAGTTAATTTCTGTTAATGAAAAAATAGTCATATTTCAATATCCCAGCAAAATATGTCACTACTTCACCTTGTAAATGTTACAGTAACATTTGAAAATCAGCGGCAACTGACGTGTAGTAACAATAATAAATCACAAGGTAGTGTAGTGCAATGATTAAGGTGTGGTGGTTTGTGCGGGTTAGGTAAATATTTAAAGACTGTCTGATGTGGACAGTGATGCTCTAAATATGCCATTAAAAGAGATGTCTATATTTTATTGGTCCTAGACTATCACTGTCCAATTTTATTATTTTTTCTCAGATGAAAATGCTATTTTTGTGGATTATTTTATGGCACACAAACATAATTCAGAAACATTCATCATAAACATATAGGAAAAATAACACCCGCCAAATATTTTTAAAAATGAAAAACAAGCCAAGCACGGTGGACGTAACAAAACCGTATCGGATGATAATACAATGTCAGTGGCCTAAGTGTTGACATGAATGGAACTAGGATAGGAAAGCAGTAGTAAGAGAAAAGCCTGACTCACCTGAAGCCGAGGAATATAAGTGCTGACAGCGTCGATGCCAAAGTTGACGCGTTCTTCTGCACAGCCGTATGCTAGCGGTGTTAACTTGATGACTGTGTGAAGCGGAAAGTCGATATACGGCAACTCGTCTGTTACATCAGCATTCAAAAACGTTACCAATGTCTCATGCTATAACTAGAGTGTGGAAGACGCAATTAAAATGGTTACTTCATGGCTGTGATAATAGCAGGAGATGCATTACATGGAAGCTTATCTGCTATGTAAGCTATTATACTGTACTGTAAATTTGCCAAATCCACTTTTCATAATTTCTGCAACCCAATTTACTTTTTATAACACAAATAGGATAATATACATCAAAGTACTTGGTTCTATTGGCTACTTCTGTAGCTTTATTTTCTTGTTCTAACATTAACTGCGTTAAGGTTTATCGTCCCATTATACACAAATCAGAATGGCCTTAACTAACAGGAAAACACAGAAATGCTAAACTGAAAGTTTCTCTTAAACAAACACACAAAGCAAAAACGTAAGCCAATAAGCAACTTTGAGAACTGCTCATGCGCATGTGTGTCCACATCATTCTGCATAATACGCCATAGAACAGTTGTGACTATGTTCTGTCTTGACCTCCAGATATTCATCATTGCTCACGTTATTGGACGGGGGTGTTCTAATATAACAATATGCTACTGAACTGATTAATCTATAATTAAATGTTATTCCTTGTAAGTAGAACTGTTTATATAAAGGCAAAAACTGAACAAATTGCACATAGTTTGTGCAGCCACTTTGGCAGCAGATGTGCTGTTGAGATAACACAGACAGAATACTATAATAGAATTTCATAATGTCAAAACTGTGATTGAAAGATACTCCAATTTCCCAAAGATTGTCTGTCAAAGGATATGGTATAACCAAAAAAGGCCTAACTGCAGACACAAAGGCTAGTTTAACTACAGGAAAACAAAAAGTAGCAAGTGTCAATATCCCCAATCATGGACTCTGCCATTAACAGATATGACAAGCAGAAGTCGGCGTGCAAAATGAACCTGTGTCGTAGTTGAGGAAGTAAGCGAGGATACACCGCGAGATCGCCTGATTACAGACAACGAGAACGTTCTGCTGACGCTCAAGTTCCATCATGACAGGCTCGAGCCGACTCACGACATCCATATATGACTATCAGACACGTAAAAACACAACACATCAAACCCACATCTACTTCTGCCACTGACGACCGCTGACATCAATACCTTATTTCGTCGGCATTAACTTACTATAGTATATCTGCATTTTTGTACGTCTCTCACCGCCTCCCACCTTTTTTTAATGGCTGCTAACCTGGTTAAAACAGATTAACCTGGCTTAGCTGGTCCCTCCCCGAGTTGCTCTTCCTCCACTCGTTCCACAGAAGAACATCAGTGGTTAGCCGGTTGTTTGTGGACTGAATGCCTTTCTGCTCACCGGTCGCCCAACCAACAGCGTCAATTTCAAAAGCACTGAAAGATAAATACCTAAAGCACTGACTTCAACTAAGGAAAATGATCAACAGGCCTCTTCAAAAATAAAAATGTAAAAACAACACAAACAGGTACAGGATTGCCAGTTAAAAATAACATTTATATACCGGTATGTAATATAATGATGATTAATTAAGAAAAATTTTATTATTACGAAGAAAGCTAATAACAAGACAGAAATAAGTCTTTGCTGGTACAGTGAATAAATTATTAACCTCTCCATATAGAAAGCGGTAGTGGTATTTGTCATTCTGACGTTTTCTGAATTCCTCAGGATATCTCTCGCGAAATTCACTGTACGTCAACCCTTCTGCAATACCCTGCCAACAGCAGTGCAACCAGCAGCTGTTAACGACCATTACTGCTACTCAACTGTATATGTCAACTTCAAGACCAGTTAAACATCCCAAATTCTACTTCAGAAAATTACTGTTTCATTTGAAATGTTATCAAACAAAATCTTCAACTAACTAACTGAAACTCGTAATTAACAGCAGATTAAATTATTTTCAACTGCACATATAGTTGAACATGATTGAAATCAGTGTAATAGGACACATTTAATTCATCTAATCGATAGTAGTGTTAAAGCATATAACCAAGGCTCCCCTAAAAAGCTGTTGAACTGGAAAAGAAACAGTTAAGAGGGACAGTGAAATATGAAAAAAATAGATATCGAAAATCACACTCAAGCATTCTGTTCATTAGTACAACAGAAAATTACTGACGGCATCAAGTTCGTTGAGAGCCTTCCAATGTTCATGAGGCACAGAGTTGTTGATGAAAGCTGTCGTATCAACTGCATGCGGAGCAAGGCTTGTCCAGACTCGCAGCTCATTCAGATTCTGTTCTTCAAAGTAATTACCCAGGGCTTCTGCATACTGCACACAATCACAATACAAATTATACAAATAACATTTCTCTCATAACTCCAACAAATCTGGATATCAAAATTTTTTGACAAAAACCGAATCATCAGTCAGTCTTCCCTAGCAATATCTGGTCTGTAAATATATAAATAATAGAACTGGTCAAGTTTCCACAAGATCTCTTAAAACACCTCAGGCCAGTTTTATCACAAGCAAACCTATGGATTTTTGGAACAGCAAACACAAAGCATTTTTACTTGATTGAAAAACAGTTTTCAAACGTTTTTTTTAATTTTCACTTCAAACGTTTGAAACAACTATTGTGAATAACGTTTAAAAAATAGGTATTTTATACTGTGCGCATCTGTCTATTTTGCTGATGCACATTAGTCATACGCATTACTGTGACAAAATGGTAATCTGGTGAGCGACATGTCATAAGACTCTCCTACTGTAAACGTGTTTAAAAAACATACTCAATCTACGACAATCCAAAGTTTCAACATGACACTGATATTATAATAATCAGACAGCTGCTAAAGTAGAGTATTAGACAACACACCTGCTGTCCTCGTTCAGACAGAGGGCCACCGCCAGCAATTTTGCCGATAAAGTTACCTTCCGTTTCTCCAGGCTAGACATAAGACACAAATGCCCTCGTATTACTTTACGGTCTAGTGTATTACTGTGTATAGCAAAAACAAAACATAAATCTACTGCAGCCATGCTAATGTGCATTCCATAAAACTAAAATTTGGCCTAACTGCTGAGCTGCCAACCTTGTAGAGTCAGTGTGTTATGTTTGACTACAGCATGCTACAGACAAGTAGCAAATACAAAATGAGATATCACTCAACTACAGTCATATTAATGACTCCTTCCATATACTGTAAGTTGTTGGAAAGAATCTAATGTCCAACTGAAATTAAAAGAAATAAGGGAATATCAAAAAATATGAAATCAGCTTGACTAGGCCCTATTTATAGATAAATAACTGAATATAAAACAAAAACACTCAATAGGCTTTGCGAGAGTCCTACATTTATATGCGTGTACAGCTTTAAAAACCTCGAGTTATAAACTAGTTTTTATCTGAATTTTAATCTGTATCCCAAAATTCAGTTTTAAACCAATATATACCAGGTGAACTTTGCCGCTGAAAAAATTAGTTGTAACATCAGTTTAACTTGAAAGCAATCTTCCATTTTACAGTAGCTTAGCAGTTAACTTCACTTTATCAGCAACTAGGTTGGTATTAAACCAGATTTTCCATCAACACTATGTGAAAACTGAAACTGAACAAAACTTGCACACTGATATAATTCCATATTCTTACCCTTGTTAGGTAGATAGTCTTTGGCAGCACGTGAATATTCATAAGAAAATAAACAGCCCGACTTTGAATGTGTCCTAGAGAGAGAAAATAACACAGCATCAAATCATTCAGTAAAGTCCATAAAAAGAGACAACCAAAAAAACCACCATTCCGACACTTTAACACAGTATCAGTCGGGCTGTTAGTAATTTGCAATTTTCAAATTCATACCTGATGTTTAGCTACATCAGCTCATCTTGCCTTATGTAACCTGCATCCATAGCTGACTGTGACTGTGAACTTTGACCCATGACAGTGACCTTTGAAGCTAACCAATAGAGTAAAGGTCAAACACTTTGCCAAATCTCTAGGTCGAATCTCACTTAGTTAAAACGTTACTGTCTGGACAAACAGACATGCACAATGCACATACCCGACTCAGTGCTCAACCTGCATCACTAAATGGTTGGTAATAAGACTGCTGGGTGAGTGGCACATGCACAATGTCACTGAATGGCACAGTGCCACTCAGCAGAACACAGACAAGCCCCCAATTAGAGAAAGGAAAGATGAAAATCGGCTCCAGAACAATGTAAATATTCATATGTGTGCCTTACACGCCTCTGATTCCAGTTCTTTGATGGGACTAACTGCCATGTTATAAATCCATTTTTGTATCGTATTGCATTGTTATGTTTCAAACATCACTGCAGCATAATTCAGCTATTACAACATATCCTGCTGATTACTCCAGTAAGCACTACCAACTGTCACAACTGTGCAACGTCAGACATTACAAATCATGCCAAATTAATGACTTGGATGATTCCGTATTACTGTCAACAGAAAACATCAATAAGCAGCTTGTGTTGTGTGTAACAAAGCTACAACTGCACTCTGGCAAAGAGAAAGTTGCAATGCAATATATACTGCAACTACATCGTCACACAGACGAAACTGTTTCACACTCAAAAGGCCAAAAAAACAAATAAACAGCACATCAGTTAGCAGAAGACAGCTTCATACCATGTATGTTGTTGATGAGGTAGCGTTCGCCTTGGTTGTAAATTTTAATGAACGACAGATTTTTATCAAGTTCTTCATCGAGCGAGTTGTACTGCTGCTCGTAGACTGCTATTCGACGCCTGAAGTCTTCTATTGCGTTATCCTTGTCTGTCGTCTTGTAGTCAGGACTTGATACTTTCACCTCCTGGTCAACAAGAAAAATTCCGGCACACATCACTCACATGGTCTGAGCCAGTATGCATAATACTGACAATGATGATGACAATAATAATAGTAATAATAATAATAGCACAAATAAACACCACGTAGCAGTGGATCATTGTAACATGCACTCTAGAACAGGTCTATTTGTGTTTCAAGTCTTTTGATACATTAAATCATCGTATTATATTGGAATCACACGGAGTAACCAAAATAACTTTCAAGCAGACGCAAGACTACTAAGAGTAAACAGAAAACTAACAGTCTGTGGAGTGTCAAATGTCTCAATTTCATGACAATGTTAACTAATGACAAAGAAATGTGTGATGAAATATTCAGCCATTGTGACAGAGCACTTGAGAGTTACAGAACTGTTGAGGTTTCATACAGCAGCAAGCTGTCCAGACAACAAGACACTGTGCATGAAATGTTTACCACGATGTTGGCTTCGATGATGTTCGGATCTGTACACAGTGACTCAATAAAAAGGATTCTTATGCCACGCTGCTTTGTCAAGTATTCGTAGATCATCTTCCTGCGTGGTCGGTTTGAGTTGGTGGCATCATATACCTACAATGATCACAACTCACAATCCAACTACCTTCATTCAACTACAAGTGTTATCATAAAAAAACTCATAAAATGCCTTTGCAGATAGCTCGTCATTTCAGGTAAAAAACAGTCTTTAAAATATTCAGCAAAAACAAAAAATTCAACTGAGAGATTTCTCCCACAAACTGATTATGGCAATAATTGCCAGCATTATTTCAAACAAAGTCAATTTCCAACATAATGCACAACTTAATAGTTAATTACGTGATTAACTGTTAATAATTAAACAGTTAAAACAAATGGCAAAATAAAATGCCTCACGAGTACTTAAAAATTAATATTAAATGAGCAAGCTACATAAACTGCATTGCTATTAAGTTTTCCAGCAAGCTTTTAAGTAGTTATTATTTTATGTATGGGAAACACTGCCATAATAAAAAGTCTTGAAGCCAATGTTTAAAACTACCATATAACTGCTCACTACTAAGTGTAATAGAACAATAACTTAAAATATGTTACCGAGACTACTTTATATTTGTATTGATTAATACAAAAATGTGCTCACTTTAAAGCGCTAGTTACAACAGAATGCTTTTGCTATTGGTGAAGTATAAATAAAAATAATCTACTTTACAATGATACCAAAGACCTCAGATTGTATCCGCAATCTTGCAGTTAACTACTTTGTGGTGCAGTGTTCAACTGCTGTGTTAGTGGACAATGTTAATAGCAATGAACTGAGCTAGACGTACAGCGACTTCACCGCCGTGATGCAACCAGTGGCACAAGTCTTTGAGTGCTTCTTTAGCGCACTGCCTACAACACACAATCAGCACATCAATTCATCTTCAGCAGTGTTATCAGTCTTCCTTACTGCATAGCTGGTTCAAGCATCACATGGCATTTGTTCTCTCAGTTAAAACGCCTGAGAACAATCGCATTCGAAACATGACCACAGTTATTAATCACCTATTAACGATTAATGTAATTTCTCATGGTTCACTTCTATTTCTTCTTTATTTCTTCTCGTTTTTTAGCGCGAGATGTAATATATACATCTTGCACTTAACCTACGATGTCAGTATCCGTCTGTTTGTGACGGAAGTGCATTGGCGCATTATAGCTAATTTGGGTTTCAAATTCCAATCCCACTTTACCGGGCATTGCGGCCGCTGTGCTGCTTGCAGGCGGATCATCTCGCACCATGCTAGCCAGTGCTAGACCCTCTTGTTTTCAATTCTTCTCAGTGTTGCAGATGGTACATGCTATAATAGTCTCGTGTATCTCTTATTAGTACAGTAATTATGCACATGACTTTGACATAGCCCCTTAGTTGTCTTTGAAAAGAAATCTGCATGACCACTGAATATGATTGTAGCCAGATTCCCTTCCAGTCACTGAACCAATAACATTACAGCTGCAAAATGATCTAATACAGTTTACTTGTAGAAATCCAAAGATATTCTGTAAACCTGCAACTTTTACATTTTTAAAAATTCTGAACATGCATACTGCTCATTCGGTATCAAAATCTGACGAAATAAAGACTCGCACAAAACTGTCTGAATAACAGATGATGATAAAAAAATCAACAGCAATACAGTGCAGAAAGACACGAGAGACACTAACTCTCTGATGGCATTAGCCTCAACGTTGTCGGGATGAAAGAACTCGGCGCTGTTAGTGTGGGTGAAGTTTGCGACAACTCGTCGACGATACTCTCCCACATTGAACACTGCAACACAGCAACATTTATCTATTGTACGTATTGAAACATACAACATGCAAGTGACTACACAAACACCGCACATCGCTAATATCTCGTCAGCCAGTCAGCAACCAGAACTTAATGAATGCTTCACAATTATGAGACTAATTCTGAGAAGTGTGTGCAAGTAGTTCATAAGGATGACCGCACTGTCTTAGTGAATAAGACACAGTGTAGCTTCATTGAAATACTATGTCCAGTGCTTACTGCTTTCTCTAGAATCTAGTACACACTGCACTTGAATGTTGTAACAGTTGCAAATGATGTCAATCAATCAAAAGTTTTAATTGCCGTTACCCTCCCCTCCGGCACCCATGCACAGAACGACCCACCTATCACGCCATCATTACCAGACGCCAGGGGCGGTTTTAGCACCTCTATAAAAACAACATAAGAATGTCAATAGATGTCTCTAAATAATAGTCTAACAATAAAATTCCGGTCATCAGTTTTTGTGTTAAGTACAAAGTCACATTTGTCACACGACCACAACTACTGAACAAATACATTAATACATTAATACACAAACAGCTGCCGCAAACCTTTTGTCTCGATGCCGATCCAGTTGAAATATCTCGTAAGCTTCTTTGCCATGTACGTTTTCCCGCGAGCAGGAAGCCCCACCATCACTATTGCACACGGCGCTATTGCTATGTTTGAGATGTCTGGACATTGTGCTGTACACAGATGCACATCATACAACATTTATCACACACTTAACAAGATCAGATTGCGAATAACAGCCAACAACTGACAGGCCATTAATAAATGCATCATCCTGGAAAAGTCTAAGCGTATGAATACGTGAGCACTTTTAGTCATCAGAGGAGCAAGTGGTTGTGAAAACTGTCAAGTGCAATTTTCTACTTCCTACTAGCGTTCATAGGTTGCATGGTTTCTCAGATATGGAGTGTGAAAGTCAGTAACTGATAAACTGATTTTAATTGTTCCAAAAGCAACTTAGGAACTTCTGATCATCAGTGAGGCACACTGACTTAGTTGTGTTTCACTGGCAAGGTATTTGACTTCCTATTAGTGGTCCATAATGACCATACATCTTGGTGGAACTGGGTGTAGTTATAAGCTGTTCAATTCAGCAGAACTGAATCCTCAACAACAACAAAAAGAACGTTGTGTCCAGGTGTCCAGTTACACAGCCATGATGCAGCAAATTTGCTGGGAAAAACATCCATTCCAAGAATCCCTTATATAACATTATGTTCCTTGTGTGCAAAACAAACTTCTTTTGAAAAAATATAACGAAAAAAGTTAACAAATTTCAATGAACGTTATAAACATGAAAGGAATCCATGAATAAGCAGACTGACAAATAATACACCACCATAATTGCAAATGATATAAAGATTATTGTAACAGCATTCAACAAGCATGAAAATGTAACAGTTCAATCGTATTAGTTAGGTGGCGATCATATGGACCTCCATCTAATACATAGTTCCTTGGACCCATGTGACTCTGCCCTCCCCGATCCCCCAAAACGGCATCTTCATCAGTTCAGCCGTTTTTGCAGGGCATACGGTTGTGATAAACATATAGACAGGCACACGGACAACGCTACGCCAAGACATGCGTTGGAATAAGCCCGCATTCCACGACACCGACTCCGACTCGCCCGACACGCAGCTACATCCGACACGCGCGATTTCCTGGAATTATTCCTGTGGCAAGCTGAACGACAGACACGCCGACATTCTCGCGACGTTCCTCGCGAGGATGTCGGTGTCATGGAATGGCGACACGAGATAACGTTTTGTGCTGAGAACTAGCCTGTGGCAAAAGAACCGTTGTACACAGTATACAGTGCAGCATACTGTAGGCCTATCTAATGGACGATGTAGATCTGCACGCAATGACCCTAGATGACCCTAGTTTTCAGCTACACAAGACAGATCCAGCAATCCTGTCTGATCGTCTTCCAAAAGCCGAAAAAAACTGTATTTCTTAATTGAACGCATGATAAAATATTCCACTGGAAATTTTGACCGCCTTCTTAGAAGACGCCGTTAAACGGTCTGAAGTTGTGAACTCTATATTGGTACCGCTACGTCGATGAACGAAATAGGTCACTCAGTGGTCGGACACACGACAAAGACCGCTGTTAAGGCATCTAGACTTTGGCCGACAATGCCGTGATCTGTTCACAGTGCCAGTCAATGTACACTGTATATAGTGTCAATGTACAGCTCGTCCTATAACCAGAGCTAACCCAATAATAACTAACCTGCCGCGGAAAGCACCGCGTGCATTGTGTGAGTGACAGACAAAACCACCAGGTGTAGGCAAATCAGCAGTTCAGCATATCCACTAACACAAGCATGTTGCGTCGTTTATAAATTTATCACCAAACCATGACGGCGCAATTTTAACGTGAAGGTCGTCTCTGACTTCGTGCAGCTAGTTTTGACAGCTCGGCAAATTTCTAATAAACACGTTGGCCTAAACGTAGCATGAAGGCCTAACGAAGCTTTCTGACAGCAACTATATACGCATGCTGTACGGGCATGAATGATGAAAACAAACACTATAACAGTAACGGACCTAAACGCCGCAACTAGACTGCTGAAATTACCCTCCCCTCCGGCACCCATGCACAGAATGTGGCACACCCATCATGCTACAATTACACGACGCCAGGAGCGGTTTTAGCACCTCTATTTTGGGGGCTAGTGAAGGGCCATGGGTCTCCAAAGGGGGCCAGTCACCGGAAAAATTTTGTTCGTTATGAGTACAAATACGCAGTTTTTGACATGAAACCAACATATAATCATTAAATTTTCATCCAAAGTGTCCAGTTACACCAAATATTCCATTTGGGGGGCGTGGCCCCCGTGGCTCTCCCCCTTAGAACCGCGCCTGTCCGACACACCAACAATTTGCCCACATAGCGCGTCATTCCCGTCAGTTGTTGTCCAGTCTACACAATCTGGTGTTGCACACGGTTGGACAAGAAACCCTCACATGCACTGAAAATGACGGCCTGTCACTGTGTTGCCTTGTGGCTCAGCGGAGCACAAAAGATTGTGATAAAATTTCTTTATAATTAATCGACTATCTTACGTACAGCAGTTTAAGGAAAATACCACAGCAAACTTTCCGCTAGAGCTACAGTGTCTGGAAATCTTACGTCAGCGTCGGTCCGCAGACGTCGCACAGAACGCGGTTTGACCAACAACAAAGTTCACACATGCAAAATATAACAATGATGATGACGCTTTCAATCACTGCGCGGCTAGAACGAGTGACCGCAATATCACAGACCATTGAACCAATGCAGCTGGTTTGGTAAATGGCTTACTGCGGTGGAATCTTACAGAACACATAACCCTAAAAAGAAACGGGCTGCAATACGTAACTCGACGGCAGAACCCTGCGCTATTCCTGTACCCTTCACTTCTTTATATAGAGATGAACTTAAGAGAGAGAGAGAGAGAGAGAGATGAATTTCGGGTAAACAGAATAACAAACGAGCCAGCAGCCATAACTGCGTTCTATAGAGGAGAGAGCGTTGTGTGCACGTGGTGAGTGATCTTGGCGAGAAAAAA
>Ga0209782_1000308_pt1 | contig 19995 bp, 11 predicted proteins | sample WorMetmaBAHAMAS1_FD_187390 | JGI IMG/M metagenome (GOLD analysis project Ga0209782, IMG submission 187390) | Marine gutless worms symbiont microbial communities from Max Planck institute for Marine Microbiology, Germany - Inanidrilus... | ecosystem: Host-associated > Annelida > Digestive system...
CATATGTACAAATATACAGTTTTTTTACATAAAACCAACATATAATCACTAAATTTTCACCACAGATGCACACTTACACTCACCAAAAATTTGATCGAGGGGAAAGTGAAAGGGCAGATCTATGACTAGCCCCGTGCCCCCACCCCTTTTAGAATCGCCTCTGCGACACGGCCCGGTAGCCTACGTACGGTACGGCACCACGCCTCGCCGCTTTCACACCGGATACGGTAAAGCTTCAATTCAATAACAGCAGTTTTCCTTGTAGTATCCTCGTGACATCCTCGCAAGGATGTCCGTAACAAGTCGTGCTTTTGGACAATGGAAAACGACACCGACACACGGACAAACGGGCAGCAATACACCGCAGCAGACCGACCGATCAGGTAAGCGCGTGGCAAGCTGGACGAGGAAGTCGCCGGACATGCCCGACGTGTTACGGACTTATTAAGCTGGTATACCACGGGACCAGTGGCGTAACAATAGGGCGTGCAAGGCGTGCAGTGCTCGCGGGCCCAGCGCTGTGGGGGGCCCAAAATTTGTCCGACGCTGTTTTTTAAAAGTTTTTTTGGTATACTTGCACGCGGGTCCACTGCAACCTTGTTACGCCACTGCACGGGACCGACACGCGTACACCGACACCGACATTAGGGATGCGTCTATTGTGTAATTCTGTAAACGTGTAAATTATAGCTTACACGCGCGCATCCCTAACGGACATCCTCGCGAGGATGCTCGCGAGGAAAATCGTGCGTGTCGGACAAGTCGGCGGACGCGCCGGACAGGTCAGCGAGGATCCTCGTGCGTGTCCGGCTCGGACAAACGGGCAGCACTACTGCAGCTGACTGCCAGTTGTGGCAAGCTGAACGGACGACATGTAGACAATAGACATTCTCGCGACGATCCTCGCGAAGTTGTCGGTGTCGGTGTCGGTCCTGTGGAATTTAAGCTTAAATCGTGGCGGAGCATGCGGCAAGGAAACGTCGTGATAGAACCACTGCGAGGCAGCTGATGTGGAAATTAAATACAGAGAAAAGACTTCAGCGACGGTAATAACTAGATGTTCTTTCACACCGGATACGGCGCCCCGTGGCATTGTACGGCACCGAATCCGGCAAAGAGTGCATGGTGCATTGCCGACGCCGTGCCGCTCCTGATCCGTATGCCTGAAAGCTTTTATCACCGGATGCGGTGCGTTGCGTACTTGCGTTGCCGTGCCATGAAGCGCCACTGCTGCACGGCGCCGCCGCGCGGCGTCGCGCACACCGCATCCGATGTGAATTTAAAAAAAAAATCAAACACGCCGTGACTCACAGTGTGCCGCGAGTACCACGATGGACGCTAGTCCGCGACCCACGACTTCCGCGACCGTGAGGGCCGCGACTCAAGTTCAATGTTCAGTTCAACCCACAGTCTATAAAGTTCAAGCTCAACCACTGTGAATTTAACCATTCTCTCTGCTTACATTATATCTATGTTCAGTTGAGTTGACCTTGACCTTTACAGCAGACGAGTTTTTTTTGTCATAAAGTTATTATTTATGAGATGTTATCGTTAGTTTCTATTTTGTAGTTTCCTTCTATTTGTTGTTGGCGTGTAGTTGAAATAGGTGGGCCTATGTTGCGGCTAATAATATCAGAGCAGTCTATGTTGACATTGTTATCATTTGAACGATTTCTTGTCATAAGCAACGGTTTACTTCGTATGCATTAGCGCCAGGCTTGTTAGCAGTACTGCAGTATTACGTTACCAACCGTGGTTACTGTCAGTGTCAGTAAAATTCATGATAATGTTAATATGGCAATTGTTGTAGTTGTACTTTACATAGAATACCACAGTGTCAAAATATGTTGTAGCTTGATTATTTTATATTTCATGTTAATTTTCAATGTGTATAAATGTGTGCTTTTGTAGCAGTCAGGTTTGCAGTATATAAAAGGATATGGCACACATGATTTCCTCCCAGTGTCGCCCATCTGTAGGTGACAGTTGTGCTCAAAAAGGTTATTCTTTCGTGTGCTTCTATAGCCTATTGAAGTGTCTTAACACTATTGTACATATAGTTTTCAACTTTTTAAACATTGAAGTTTAACCTCAATTGATACTCCAGATAGTTTGTTGTTTTAACTCTTTTTCTGCCACTAGTAACGATAGTCATCAACGCTACAGTACCATTGGCGACTAGTTGACAAGTTGCTGTCACTGCCACTGGCAACAAAAGTAGCCTTGGTTTAGTGCATAAAAATAAAATATGTTAGTGTGATGGCATTAGAACCTTGTAACGTGAGCACAGAGTTGAGGGAGAGTTCTTGATGAAGCTTATTTGCTTTTAACTGGCTTGCTGACAAGATTCTTTAGAAGTTAATGTACTGAATATATAGTATCATGTTTTTGTTATGTTATTGAGGATTTGAGTTGAGAGTAATTTAAGTCGTGCAGTTTGCTGTTTACAGAATCGTTAAATTTTGTTGTGTATTCTCTTATCTTTAAACTCTTGTTTCGAATACGTATAAAAAACCATCTTTTATTATTTGTTGTTTACTCTTGGATTTGTAAATTATACAAAAACTCATATAAAATAAGTTATTATACATTATAACTTTGACAAAAATAGACAGCCAGCTATGATTTTAAATTTTTATCAGGTAGCAGTATTAAAGAAGTTTGGTTTAGTTTTAATTTTATGTCTAGTGTACTGTTTATTTTTAGTTTGTAATATTGTGTAATCAATGTGTTATAAACTGCCATACAGAGATGACGGCGAGTGTGTCGACATCGTTGACTGCAAAGCAGAGTAGTGCTACCAAAGATGTTAGTGGAATGCTGTCGCTGCATACTCGACTTCAGCACGAGGCGGAGAAAATTCGCAAATGGAAAATACAGATGGAGATTGAACTAAATCAGAAGGTGATGTTCTGTTCTGTAGTACGATACTTGAACTTGAGTATTTTATGTGGTCATGGATACTGAATGCTGATGAAAGAAATGGTTGTAGCTAAGTTCATCACATTTTTGTTGTGAATAGTGCTGGAGCATACATTATTACTATTTCAGGTTGTCTACGACTTCTCGATATACTGGAAATACTGGAAATCTCCTGGAACTGGACTTTAGTTAGTCCTAGGCGATCTCTTTCTTACATCTGGTGGTGATAAATACCAGTTAAGCAGGATTGCTGTGATCTCTGGTTAGCAAGCTTGCCCGATAATTTTCAGCTTTAACTATGGGAAATAGGCAAGTTTCTTGAGAAAATGGGGTCGTAAATTGCTCAAATACAGCTGAAACAATGCAAAAAATCTACTTTACTAAATGTCCAAAAAGATGGTGAAATCTTCGAGAAATTTGTCTATCTGGATTTATAGACACCCTATATCTGCAGGGAAAGAGACATGATCTGTATATCATGTTACCGAGTAAGTAATAGCATATATATGATCATGATAGTTGCTTCTTGTTAGTGGGAAATGATAAATTTAAATTCCCATGGAACCCAAGCCCTCAGCTAATTAACATTTCACAGCTATTAAATCTGCAAAATAAATCGCTTTGCCAAATTTAGTGTAGCATGCCATTGTTGAGCTTATGGCAGCGTGGTTGAAATAACACAATTTTCGACATGTAATGGCAATGAGTTAACTTAATTTGAATTAATTAACTTTCGGAGAGAGTTAGTTAGTTACCATCAATTTGAAAGGTTTGTAATTATTTGATTGAAGTCATTGTTATGTTGGTTTTGTTTATAAATGTCTGTAACATGGTCTCCATTGCTGGTTTTCAATATTTTAGGATCGCAGGCTGCAGGAGGCTCATCAGACAGTGAACACATTACGAAAGAATGTGCTTGAATTGCAGGTATTGTGTTGTTTTATTTACATAGTTGAGAACAAAATGTGAAATGAGTAAACACTAAGAGTTATTACATTTTTACACCATTTTCATGGCAGAGTTGTAAGCGTAAAGTAAGGGTCTTTCTACTAACATTAATGCAGTCTAATGCGGCTAGTGTATGTTTTGTAACTTGCTTTTGGGGTTTTTCAATTGTTTTAGTGAAACGGTGTTATTTGCTTGATTTTCTGTACTTATATGGCTTAATTTTTGTTGCCGAGTAGAAAACGGTGAAGTATTATAATAACATATGTTACTTTAAAGCACTGGAAAACAGTGTTTTATACTGGTTACTTAGCAGATAAAAGGCACTCTGACATCAGAGAGAGCCAGTGTAAGCAGCTCCCCTTCTGATGGTGAATGAACAAGTGATGTTGACGTAGCATTGTTTGGGGTCAATGCCTTGAGTTTCTTCCAGTGCTTTGAAACTGTTGGTTAGGTGACAGCAAGGGCATCTGCCCCATAAAGAAATCTAGGCAGCTTATCCGTGGCGGTTGGTTTCTTAAGAGGTGGAGGAAGAAGACCAAGGGAGACTGGACAGCCCAGTTTACATGGAAAACATTTATTAAAATGGATATGCATATATATATACATGAACACACATGATGAATTTATTCTTCTGTTTAACTTGATAGAAGAAGTTTGATACTTAAGGCTGCATAGATGGTTTGGTCAGCTGAAGACAACCATACACTTTCAATAACTGTATGTTCTGTTCTTGAATGCATTAAGTAATGCATTAAGTAATCCTTCAGTAATCAGCTGCAAATGTTCTGTTCATTTATAATACATGAACTGGCGAAACATCGCCGATCTGCTGTATACGTAATTTCTCGGCTTTAGCAATTTCAGTGAATGTCCTCAGAGTCTGCTGGAAGCAACCGCTAGTTTAAGAAATATGTTTGAGACTGTATTTTCTTTGTCACTGAGCAGTTCTGAGTGTGGAAAGTCAAAGGGTTTGATGGCAAATAATGCTAAAATTGTTAGCTGTTCATAGTGACCCGTCTCGACAGCAAGGGACTATAGAGCAATATGATGATTGATTCACTGATAGGTGGGCTGTTTCATTTGGTACAGCTTAGATGTGCTTGAGCAAGTAGTTCTTTCAGGCTGTATCAGTTGTAACTATCTAATGCATCAGTCATTTGCCGATAATAATGAAACAGATGGCTTTCGACTATTGCAGCTGCAAAATGAGATGACCAGTAACCACCTTCAGCAGGAGATCGAACAGAGAGACGACTTACGGCAGAGGTACACAGTCTGTCTCACTGGGCACTACAACATCTCATTGTATTATTTGGTCATCCGTTTTATATAGTATGAAGGACGATCGTATGTTTTACTGATTATTTTTTTGACAGCTATAAAATCCAAGACATGCCAACTGTGACCAACCCACTTGTTGGCAATATTTAATGTATGGATGCTGCTTTTGTATGCCAGTCTCATTTTGGGTGACCCTCCCAGTTTTTACTAGGGCCAAAATCTAGAGAAATTGTCAGCAGTGGGCACCAACCAGTCACATGTAACCAGAGTTGGAGATATGCCAATTATTTAGTTGTATTTGCTAGATGACAACAACAACAGCAGCAGTAGTGAATGGGCGACCGGCTTTTAGATGCTCCACGTCATATCTATTTGTACATGATTTTAGTTTAGCTGGTTACATGAGTACAATAGGTCCCCTACACAGTTATTACTGACCGCATCAGTGCCGGAGGTAGTGCAATCGCTTCTGTCCATCTCTCTGTCCATCTGTGTCCGTGGGTCCGTCCATCTATTTTCATTCTGACTTTGAACTTGAACTAGTGACCTTTGACCTTGACCTTTTGCATGTGTATGGGTTACAACCATAGCTCTCATGGGATTGAAAGTCAAGGTCAGAAGTTAGAGTTAGGGTTAGAGTCTCACTTCGAGATGTGGTCGGTGGGTCCTTGATCCTCAGTCGATGACAGTTTTCCAGTTCGGTTTTGTTGTTATTAGCATACTCTTTGATGATGCTGCAATGAGCCAGCAACTTAGCAACATAGGACTAAATACTAGTAGTCCAGTTGGATTAAATATGTGTCATATCAACTTAGTTTGCTCTAGCCACTGTTGATGTGCTTTGTCTGTTTGTCTGCAGTATCTGCATAATATGTTAAATAAAGAAATAAAGTAAAACTTGGCTGTTTTTTTCAGTTGTATTTCTGCCATATATTCAGTGTTTATTTCTGTGGTAATATTTCTGCATGTTACAGAGTTTTGATGAATTTTAATTCCATGAAGTGTTAATTGTATACAGTACAATACATTTATATAACAATACGACTGTGCAGATTTCTGGTCATTCAGTGATAATGGAATAAAATAATAATAACTGATGTCAGTGTCCGTCTCTCTGTGATGGAAGTGCATTGGTGCATTATAGCTAATTTAGGTTTCAAATTCCGATCCCACTTTACCACGCATTGTGGCCGCCATGCTGCTTGCAGGCGGATCATCTCGTGCCATGCTAGCCAGTGCTAGACTCTCTTGTTTTATGCACATGTGAACGTTCTTCTGGCTGTGGCTGTAACAGGATTGAGTCGACGAGAGAGATGTGCAGTGTGCTGAAGAATTTCGCCGCTAATGTTGGACAGAGAGTTGATCAATGTACGTGCATGCAGGATGCTGTTCTCTTAGATAAAGTGTTCTGATAGAACAGCTCCGATCAAGACGTCAATCAAATTTGAGAGCCTTCCTTAATAAAATGTTTCTTTGAATTAAGTCTCTGCTGGTTATCTGGGAGTGATGGCTCGCCGGTGTTTACAAGGCAGTGCCTCACAGTACTTGACTGATTGCTACACCCTGACCTCAGATATTGCCAGTCAGTCGTCAGCGTCTTTGATCTGCTACCTGCCATCACTTGAACGTACCGCGACATTACTGCAGCAGGTTTGGACGTCCGGCTTTCTCCGTTGCAGGTCCAAAGGACTGGAACCTTTAACCCGACCATCTTCATGATCCATCGCTCAGCTCCGCCTTCTACAGATCAGCACTGAAGACATTCCTCTTCACAACGCACCGGAACACATAGCGCAGTAGAGGCGTTTTTTTGCGTAATGCACTATACAAATTGACAGTTATCAATTAGGACAGAAAACCAAGAAGAATTTTGACAGGTTACAGTACTCTTCAGCATGTTTGTGCTTCATTTCGTAATATATTCAGCACATGCTGTTTATTATAGAGTAGTTTTTAGAAATTATAATATAAAACACTAAAATTTCAATGACGTGTTTAGCATAATTAATTGCCGAGCTGTGTGCTGATGACAAGGTGAGTCGGAGAAAAACGAGTTAATGCAGGTGAATAATGACCAGACTCGTCAGTTTGAGGTACGTTACTTTGTGTGTCTGTGTGTCTGTGGTTGTGTTTGTTTATATGTGAAAAGTGTAAGTTATGCTGTATTAACAATAATACAGTAGTTTTACGTTGTGTATCGTTAACTGTTTGTCACTATATTGTTCTGTACAACATGTTTTATTGTTGTTTTATTCCCATGGCGACTGCCTTCAGTGCTTTGATACTGTTGGTTGGGTGGCAGGAAGGGCATTGCCCTGTAAAAACTGAGTGATGGGGTGCCGGTTATCAGTCTGGAGCAATTTGCATATGGCCCAGCTGATGATGATGCCACTCACTGTATCTTGCTTCAGTAAATATGGATAGATAGATAGATAGATATTTTACTTTCCACAATATAAAATATAATTCTAGACAATGTAAATGCAGTACAGTAAGCCGGCCAGCTGATTGGTTTACCTTTCTGGTACCAGCTCACCTGTTCAGTGAAACGGGTGTAAACAGGTGTAGTTATTTCAATGGTGAACTGATAATTGTTCTGTCAGGGAAATTGGTCTTACTGTTGCCAACGTCATTTTTCTGTTCGATTATTTAAATTTAAATACAAAATAATTTTTACATGAACTGTAATTCCTTGGTGCATTTACAGCCAGCGTTTTATAAAATGATGTCATCACATTTTCTGTGAATAATGCATTATAAATGGACAAATGTGTTTCCTTCACTAATTTTTTTCTGGTAGCATAGTTCTACTGGTTTGGCAACCAACCTGTTCAACAGGCTACAAAGATGGCAATCTTTTTTTGGCCATGAAACAGAGTATTATGTGGCAATGGCTGTTTAATGGAGTCGTATCAATGGTGCAGCCACCTGGCACATGCTTCTCAAGCAGTGCTGGCGATGACTTCATTGCCATTTCAGCTACTTCTATTTCCTATGCTGACTAATTTGTTTGAATTCCAGCATAGGGTTTCCTGTTAGTAAAAACAGCCCCAAAATGCACTGTTTTTTTGAGCTAGAAGCATGGGAAAGACAGACAGACAGACATGACAGACTGAGATAGACACAACAGACCACAGCTTTGCTTAATGCTTTTGCTGTAGGATGGGAAGAGGGGCATAAAAAGACAAAGTAGTGATGTTTATCATTCATAGTACTTCTTGTATTAAATTGACTGAGGGGTGGTGTTATGCATAACTGCTTGTCAACTGAATATTTCCTAAATTGTGCTTTGTTAAATTATTATCGACAGGAACTGTCCGACCGTTTTCGCAATCTGGAGCTCGTTGCAAGACAGCGGAAGCAGGAGTGTGAGTGGCTACTTTGTCTTAACACGTTGCGTTTATGTATGACATTATTTCCGTATAAATTAATTACTTGTGTAGAAAGAAACGTTTACTAGACTAGCTGGCATCGGAGAAGAGATGTAAAGGGAAGCAGTGCCTGTTCCCTCGGGAGTCCGGTGTGAGGCCCATTGTAGTGATTGTTTTTTAGCGCGAGATGTAATATATACATCTCGCGCTTATGCTACGATGTCAATGTCCGTTTGTCTGTCTGTCTGTGACAGAAGTGCATTGGCGCATTATAGCTAATTTAGGTTTCAAATTCCGATTCCAATTTACCGCGCATTGCGGTCGCAGTGAATGCGGGCGCGAGGGAAGGGATCATCGCCGGGAAGAGTGGAGGGATTATCTTGCGCTTGCTAGCCACTGCCAGGCCCTCTTGTTCATGGTTGGTGTCAGTGTTCTTTTTGTTTACTTCAGTTTTATGTTGGTTGGGTGACAGAAAGGGCATCCGGCCTGCACAATGTATTGTGTCACCGATTCCCAAAATTTGTCTATAACATATAATTTGGTGACAGCAGATGGAGGAAAAATTTGACAATCCATATTCTCGTAGAAAATGTCAATTAAAACGGAAATGATAGAGATAGCTGATATCAGCTTACAGGTGCATAGACTTCAGCAGCTATTCAGGCGGGCTCAGAGTCTAGTTGGTTGGCCTAGACCTGAGTCGGCGGCCGCCCAGCGCTGGTCAAGCACCCTTGGCTGCCCTGCGTGGCAGCCTAGGCCTAGTTGTATAGCTGTCCTACGTGACAATTGTGTCTATTTGACATGTGTAGTTGGTCGAGCGGTTTGTCTTGGCTATATTAAAGTGAATATTATTATTATAGTTACTTTTTGCTACTAACTGTGACAGTAGTGTAGGTAGATTCATTAGTTGTACTATGTGATGCTTTATTGTCAGTCTGGAAAGGATGCCACTCACTGTATGGTTGTACATCTACTGTAGTGGCTCATTCTTTTGGTTCATATACATCTACATGTGCAAGCTGATTGGCTGTACACAACATTACATACTTTCATACTTTCTTGCACGTTTGTTGCTTGAATTTTTAATAAAGTATCAGTATTACAGTCTGTTGTGCAAACAGTTGAAGAACAGAGATCACAGCAGTCAGATCAGCTGGCAGCAGCGCTGATGCAGGTACTCTACTGACGTCATCTCAATTATTATTATCTATGCCAGTGATCCTCCTCATCCAGTATTCTGCTATACTTTTTTTTAACCTTCTTAACTGATGTTATTTACTCATTACCCTGCTGCTATTTTAACTGTTTTGACACTGTATTGCCTGACCGGTCCGGCTCGCGTACGCTGGGCATTAAATATACTTTTATTAGATTATATTAGATTAGATACAACAGGTTTTTGACATGATACTCTATGACTCCATCTCCATCTCTCTTCACCTTCTCGCTTCTGTGCCACGTAACCATCTTTTGCCAACATATGTAACATCTGCATCCTCCTTCCGTTCATTTGTCCTTCTATAATATCTGGCTGTAAAGTCTGATACCTCAAACCTGTTACAGTGCATATAAATCCATACAATCGAGATGATAAAATACATGATATAAAAAAACTAGAAATGCTTTGCAGAGCCTAGCATGTAACTCACCCGGCATAGCAATGTTTCCCTACCAAAAGTAGCTAAACAAAAAAGAAATTTGATCAACACAGTACTTAGCAGTGCTGCCGCCTAATGAAATGCAGTTAAACTAACCAACTGGGATGCCTGCTGTACACATTTTTTCCTCATAATCTGTAGTGTAACTGGACCAAAGTTCAAATTTTAACATGATGTACTTCAGTCATCTCTATTGTTAATGCGCACTTCTGTGCAGTGATATTTGCATTCATTGTGAAACGTCGGTGCAAAGAATTAAGGTGGTATATGTCGGTTTTTTAATTTGCCCAAAACTTATAAATTGGTTACTTTAGCAACATCATTTCAATGTTTGCGAACATGTTACATTATTAGTCATCATCCCCACCATATGTTTACTAATCCTTAAAATTTGGTGAAGATCAATCCAGTAATTGTGGAGATAATTATCCAGATATGCAAATTTTTGACGATTCCCCTTTTTGGTAAAACACATTCTAGCCTAGTTAACTCTGGAATTAATGGACTAAATCTCACCAATTTTTTTTGCTCAATGTAAGCTGATTTATTTTGCTGCTAACGTGCTTAGTGGCATTCTGATATTTAAATATGTTACACAATGCCAGCACAACGAATGAAAGTATGTTGGCCAATTCGCCTCTAAAATTGGTTGCTGTGGCAAGGTCCCTTAAGGGATCACAAAAATGAAGGTTATTTAAGCCCTACCATAGCCCTACCATATGTACTCTTATACTGAAAATTTGGCAAAGATTGGTTCAGTGCTTCCTGAGATTATGAGGCTAGAAAGTCGACCATTAAAAAAATAAAATAAAGTAACATCGGCAAAACATATAGCCCGTGGGTGGGCATGCTGGGTGAGCTAAGTAAAATAAATGATAACTTGTGATAGCCACCAGCATGAGTAACTATAGCTATGGTAAGGAGAGTCCATGTCACATGACTACTGGACTTGTCATACTGCTTTATCATTGGCATTGATTGGAATGCTGTTGAAGTGGTTGATGACTATTGTGTTCAGCTGGAGCTGCTGCAGTCTGAATGCAATGCCAAGGAGAACTCCATCAGCGAGTTAAACCGACAGCTGACTGAGAACTCTGCCAAGCTTGACTGCGTTCAGCAAGAGTTTGGTATGCACTAGTAGAGTAGATTACAGTTACTCTTTGTGTGTTGACTCGGTGATCAATTTGCTTTACATTTTTAGCTGTTGGCCTGCATTTTGTCATGCCTATAATAAACGACTATTGATTGATTGATTGATTGAGCTGTGATGAATAAAGAAAGTGGGTGTGTAAATACTGCACGACATGCTTCTTCTTAAGATTATGGTTCTGTTGAATTTAACGGCTTATATATAATAAAAGAAAACTTTTATGCACTGAATGTCTTACACTGTGTTGATGTGCCACTAAGAAATTGCCAGTTAAATTACAGCTTTGTCTCAAGTAGCTGATGGTTACGTTGTCAGATAGTTTGCCTTCACCGGTCCATAAGTCTGGGTGTACAATACATCTTAGGGGATATTCGATTACGGATACATAGTGAATCTGAATTCGGATTCAGTAAAAAAGTGCATTCTGTTAATGAAGCTGAATCTGGATTTGGATTTGGTGAATCCTGCTTGAATTCTGTTTCACTTGTGACGTGAGGTCGTCAATGAGTGCTAGCAATTATAAATGATTTAAGAAAGACGTCTGTAGCAACAACTGCTGCAAACAAACATCATCTTGCTAGTGAATAATTAAAATATACATAATAGGACCGAAAACAACATAAACAAACAACAGTGACAATATATTACGTCACTGCTGTATTCGATTTTCTAAGTGTATTCAAATCTATATTTACTATGTATCCGAATCTGCATTCGTTTATCGAGTATTCCCTTAGTTGATGCAGGTGAAATATTGATTAATTTCATTAGAAACAAAAAATGAACCAAAAAAGTAAAAATAAAAACTGAGTCCACATCCTGGAATGTGAAACAGTGTGGAGATAAAATAAATAGCTTTAGAGCCATTTTTATTGTGCAATCAACTTACTGATTATAGTTTGTGTGTCAATATACAACATATAATTGTACATTTTGTGCTTATTTCTGTGCAGGCCAAACAGTGACAAGTATGGAAAGTGCTTTGGAACTTGCAAAGGTGTGATGTCGTTGAACAGTATTTTGTGTTATTGCTAATTTTAGTGCATAAATTGATTATTGCAAAAATATCATCCAGTAAACTAATGGACATTTTAGCCTGAATGATTTACATTTCTGCTTACTTGTAGTTATTACTTCACCCCCAGAAGAAGTGCAAAGTATTGCAATGAGTTTATCTGTTTGTCTGTCTGTCTGTCTCCTTGCATGTCTTGAAAATCGCATTGCCAAACTTCAGCAACATTTTGTGAGTGCATGTTGCCTGTGATCGGCATTGTGATGACATCATCTTTAAACACAAATTTATGGTGTATTGTGTGTATTCCTAAGTATCAAGAACATAACAACCGTCGATTCTAACCAAATTTTGCTCAGCGATAGAGATCAGCCAGTACATATCGGACAAAGTCTGCTATCTATGATTGCCTTATTGTGCTCTCTCTGGATGACATTTCAGGAGGAAATGGATAAAGTTGGCTGTTGCCTGCAAGAGGCTCTAGGCAAGGAAGTTGACATGGCGAATAAAGTAGAGCAGCTGGAGCGTCATATGAAGACCAAAAGGTAGCTCATGTTTGCTCTTGTATCACGATTCTCATTCTACACCAGTGTAGCATAGCAGACTCAGGTGGATGTTTTCGACAGAATCTCTCTGTTTGTTTGTCAACACAGTAACTTCTGAACGATTAAACATAGAACGATTAAACTTGATGAGTAGGTTCATTGTACAAAAATATCGGCCGAGTTTGAATTTCACGGTCATAGGCCCCAATTTTTGGGGGTCCCCATCTTCAAAATGTGGCAAATCGATCATTTCACAGAATGTAAAAATTTGGCGTGGCACTGGCACTGTCCATAACTAAATAAGTAAACAGTTGTGTCGTGCAAAGACGACAGACTACGCTGGTGGAAAATAAGCGCATACTTTCTAGTTGTTAATGAATTTTCAGTAAAAAGTCTCGGAAAATCATTGAATTCAGTTGGTTGGTGCCTTGTGGAATTAATGACAGTGACATTTTTCTTTTAGTTTAGTGAAAGTTTCACATGCTTCACATGTATATTGTCTAATTTGTTTCTAGTTGAAAAAGGGTCACAAAAAGTTTATTTGTTGCATCTGGCAATGTTACTAACAGGGAAACAGGGTGTGCAAAGATTGGCAGTGTCATTGTTAAACCTGACTTAGGGCTATGTGTTTGCATTACAAATTTTGTTTGTTATTTGCTTGCACTGCTGTACACCAGTGTGCTTCTTGTTCAAAAATGGTGTTAAAATGCTTGTCTGCATACCTAACGTTAGTACATTATTAGTGTGATATCACAATGTTTTTGTTTCTGAAACGTGTACATCTGATCCTGTTCTGTTCTGTTCTGTGCTGTTCTTCAGTAATCCTCAATCTGAGGGTTGGCCATATAAATTGTCAAAAAATTAGCTGTCTTTGCTGATTTTTCTGTGCACATCTGTGAAACAATTCTGACCACTCTTTTGCCCTTAGCTAGCTGACTGTGGTACTGGTATCATTGATCCACTACTGATCAGGTCCTTTCCAGCAGCTGCAATAGGACATATATTCTCATATTTTTAAAGAAGTGCATTGCACTATACCCCACCGTGCTAGGTGACCATTTCTGAATGTGGTAGATATTTTCTTTACGTGTTGACTGTAAATAGGTTTTAGGTTGATTTGTACTCGATTGGTCGATTGTCTGTCTGATAACGTAAATATAATTACTGCCATCTTGCCGTCCATTTTGTGTCACTGGCACATCTAGACTTACTTATTTACTTATTTTATTCGGTTTACTTATTAAGATGGATTTCTTGCGGGAATGATGTCACAGTAGCATGGTGTTGTTATCCCACGTCACCAGAACTGTGAGTAATGCTGGATGTGGGCTATTTTTAGGCATGTCTTGACATAGCATGGTCTGTGTGTGTGTGTGTGTTTGTGTGTGTCTGTGTGTGTATGTCTGTGTGTGTGTGTCTGTCTGTCTCTCTGTCTGTGTGATGGTCACATGGGTGAGCCCTGCATAAACGGATCAAGATGCCGTTTAGGGGGAAGTGAATTTGTGTGGGTGCAAGAAACCATATGTTAGATGGGGGTACATATGGGCACGACAGGGCGATTACGGTTGAATGATTAGTGCTCAGTGGTGAATCACCACTGGTGATGCAAACCCTTACTGCTGTTGCTGTGGCAACTTGTTGCTGTTACAGATGCTGAGGTTATATTTTTACCTTTCAATTTGTCTGTTGTTTGTCGAGTGATGTCCAGTGCAACAGTTTATTGCTGATTGTTCTGCCCTCTACTGCTGATGATGGGTTTAGTGCCCCCGTGATTTGTTGGCAGTCGTGAAATCGCTGACGGTCTGGCAGAGATCGACCAGCTGGCATCGGAGAAGTCTCAGTTGGAGAATGATATCAGGGCTTGTCGTGAAGAGTATGACAAATTACTCCAAGACAGTACTCAGCTCGCTGGTGAGCTCGACTCAAGCAGAGCTGAATGTACTGCGGTCACAAGCAAGCTGGATGTATGTATCATTTCTGACAATTTGCTTCTTTGTCATTTTGATTGGCTTCTACAGTATGTAGCCATGCATGCCAATACTCAGCAGCTTGGTTGTTACTAATGGAAACGATAACTCTATCTTTTATTGCTGATTTTTCTTGGTCTCCTTACTGTAGAATTGAACTTGATCTCTAACCTTTTATACATCATTTTTTGTTGGCATAATGTAGTTTTATGTGTATATGCAGTTTTTCTCTGACGCCATGTAGTTATAAAAATGTGCATACCTTGTTTTACCATTTTTATTCTGCTCATGTAGAAAATCGATGTGATGGCAGTTATTAAGCAGCATTATAGGCATGTAATATATACATCTTGCACTTATGCTACGATGTCAGTGCCCGTCTGTCTGTCCATCTGTGCGTCTGTCTGTGACAGAAGTGCATTGGCGCATTATAGTTAATTTAGGTTTCAAATTTCGATCCAAATTTACCGTGCATTGTGATCGCGGGGAGGGGTAATCTAAACAACATCTCACGCTATGCTAGCCAGTGCTAGGCCCTCTTGTATTAGTGATAGTGTGAGTTACCTGTTTTGAGTTTTGTGTACTGCTCACTTCGTAGTCTTTTGTTACGTGGACAATTGTACGATTAATGTCTTGGTCACGGAGTTATTGAACTAGTTCACCTGTAGGTTATTATGCGCTGAAACAAAGTAAAGTGTGGCATGGTGTTGCTAGTTAAAAAGGCCTATTCCTGCACCCAAAATGGGGGTTTTGGGGACATTTGTACTGAATGATTGATATACCGAATATTGTCTCGACCTACCTTAACAGCCACAGGACATTGCTGCCGTGCGACTAATACCAAATTGGATTGTATTCAATAAATTTGTGGATGAATTTATATAATTTTGCAGCAAGTTACTTGCTTAGTTGTGTTCATACATCTTGTTCCTATGATTACTTTTATTTTGGATACTTGCTACCATTGTTAGTGAATAAGGTTTATCATAAGTATGAACGCCATACTAATACGGACATACACTGTGACAAAACAAGTGTATGGGCCCTTGCAGGGAAGGGATGAAACATATGTTGGCTGCATCGGTTGCTGCCCCCTAGTGAGTCTGTTTGAGTTTCTAGGCTTCTAAGGTGGGACAGACGGACAGACAGACACCAGACCGATACTTTATGCTTACTGCTGTGAATGCAGCAAGTGTAATAAATTAGGAGTAGGTTGGCGATCATTGAAGTTGATACTGGCATACCTGGTGTACTAGTCATGTGGCCAACCATCGTCTTCGTATCTAGCTGATGATATAATGCCATGTCTCCATGCTCACTGCACGTAGTCACAGCAGTTTCGATGACTAGAAGATGTAATATTGCTGGTCCATGTGTGTGGAATGCTTTACCATTATCCGTTTGTTAGCTGCAAACAGTTTGAGTCGCCACTGAAAACGTTTGTGAGTTAGTTGGCCATGGTGCATTTTGAGTGCATGTTTATTTGTGCCTTTAAAATATTTTACTAACTGAGTAACTTAACTAACTAAAATTCTGTTCTGTTTTAACTCCAGTAGGATATGTAAAGTAAAGAGGAGTTTTACACTGTAGGCTTTGAATGAGAAATGCAAGTTATTGAAGGAGGAGAAAGCTACATTGTCTGACCAAGGTCTGTTGTCACTGGTGTTTATATTCACACACACACACTTCGCTTATAGTATTATTAGCTTATTTATATGAAACTCCTGTTACAACATGGTCTGTGTGTGTATCTGTGTGTGTTTGTCTGTTTGTATCTCTCTTTGTGATATGTTGGCGACATGGGTGATCCCAACAAAAATGGCTGATACAGTTTGAAGGAAGACTTGTGTTGGCCAAAAGAACCATGTTTTAGATGGGGTACATACATACATACGTACACACACACAAATTTATATATCGCCGAAATCATAGAAAGAATTCGAGGTGCTGGCCAGGGTGACTTGATGGCAAAATCAGACTGGAATTAGTTGGACTTTAGTTGATGTTTGAAGGTTGATAGTTTGTCGAGAGAGCGGATATGTGCAGGCAGTGAATTTCAAGTTGATGGTGTTGAAACAGAAAATGCTCGAGAAGCAAAATTAGTAGTGATGCTGGAAGATCTGGCCAAAACATTTGAGTTGGAAGAACACAAGGCTCTGGGTGGCAGGTAGTGGGTGATTAGTTCAGACAGGTAAGGAGGTTGGGCAGTGTGAAGTGTTTTCCAGGTGATTAAGTAGAGTTTGAAAGTAACACGATGGCTAACAGGCAACCAGTGCAAATCGCGACGAATGTCTGTTGAACTAACAGTCCAAGGTGCACGCGTGCATCAACCCGCACCAACACGTTCTGCACACGCCGCTGTAGCCTGTTTATGTTAGCTTGTGACATTCCGTACAGTAACACTGTTGCACTAGTCGAGTCTGCTGCCGACAATAGCAGCAGCCATTGCTTTTGGCTGTATCCAGTATCAGCATTGGTCGTATATGACGCAGTGCACAAATGTGGTAGTGACAGGAGCGAGTGACATCGACGACGTGACACCTGGCGAATATCATTGAACGATCCGTGCTTAGTGGCAGTGTGGGCTGTGCTCGTTGTTTCTTTTTCAACCTGGCTCAGCCGGATACCTGTCCAGTCATCTTGCTCCACCTGTTCCAAAATTAGCTACATGGGGATAAGTGGAAGGGGGCCCAGATGTCTTTCCTGCCACCCAGCCATCAATGTAAAAGGAAAGTAACACGAAGCAGTAGCCCTAACTACCGACAGTGGTGCCCACTGTCTAGCTTCCTTCGTCTGCAACTGCTCTGCTAAGTAGGTCAGTTTGTAAAGCACCTTTTAAACAAAAGTTGTTAAAGGCGCCTCTGATAAGTAGACCCGCACAGACAATACTGCATCTTCAGGTACGAACGAATTGTCTACAGCTAATGTCGTCTGTACATAAAGGCTGTTGTTCTCATCATGCCAGCTCTCCAGTGCCAGTATCTTGTTCCTGTAAACGTATGTGTTGCTGCATCAGTGGCGCAGCTGGATGAGGCAAGGAAGAAGGTTGAAGAAGAGAAGGCGGCTGCTGAGGAGGCCAGAACAGTGCAGCAACTGCTCGACAATGCCAAGGTAAGTTGTTTAACCGGCCGTTTTCTAGATTTATTTCAGGTTGGGCCTGCGCCCCCAAAGGAGAACGTTTTGGGTGATAATTGCAGTGGGTTTTCTACAGGATGGTTGTCCTCTTATTGCCCAGCAATGGTGTTAAAGCACTGAAGAAAACTTAGAGCACCGACTAAAACGAGGGAAAAGCACCCAGCCCCTAGCTTTTTTTGACTTCTGGGGTAAGAGATCTTTTACTTGTCTGTGACAGAGGTGCGGGAAGCAAATATTGAACGAGGAGGGGTAGTGTCACTCTAGTAACTGTTGTGGCATTGTTCATAGCCTGTATGTATTTTGCTGCATAAATAGCAATGAATGTTGTATAACTAACTTCATAAATTAACCAAAATACACCATTTTGAAACAAAATAAAGAATGAAGAATTTTTCTGGGCAGTGGGCCCCTTCCGCATACCCAAACTCACCCACTTTTGCCCTATTAACTTCATTCATATATCTTTCCGTGCGTCTGCTCTGCGAACCAAACTTGTATTTGTATGTTGATGTCTGGACTTGCAGCTGGATCAGCTGTTGAAGGATTTATCTGAGAAAGCTGCCGAGATAGACCGTATTAAAGATGAATTAGAGAAATGTGAGAATCAGAGACTGGACTTGAGTGAACAGCTGACGATACTTTCAGCCGACAAGAACATTGCAGATGCCGACCTGAAGGCGAGCCACAAACAGGCTGCTCTGCACAAAAAGGAGCTGGAGGTATTTGTGTTTTTGTTTTTTAACCCAGTTGTCACGACTCATTTTCTATATTTTCCCCGTCACATTCTAGAACTCTTGGTCTGCTGTAGCTGATCGTATGCTAAATTTTACCAAGAGGACATACAGATAGCTTTTTGAATCAGATATTGACAGTGATACTAACTAGTACTTGTCATTGTTTATCAGACAGGCAAATTTGAGTATGGTTTTGAACACACTAGTGTATATGTAAATTGTATTTTTTGTCAGTTTTTTGTTACAGAATTTAACGGCAAAGCATCTTGAGGCAGAAGCTTCACTGGCTTCATTACGCGAGGAAGTAAAGAAATTAATTGCTCAAGGTTTGGTTATATTTCTGATCATATATTTTTTACAGTTTGCTGAAGAAAATGTCATGCTGTAATGATTGATTGATATACTGAATATTGTCCCGATTTTCCTTAACAGCCACAGGACATTGGTGCTGTGCGACTAGTACCGAATTATACTGCTCGGTGACAGGCACATGTGTGTGAACAACTTGCCCGAGGTTGCTACGTGGTAGTGGAACGGCCAGGAGTCAAACTCACGACCTCTTGAGTCGCAATTCAACGAGTGGCAGATTAACCAAAACATGGTCATGATGAAAAAGAAAAGTGAATTATTTAGTAGCAGCTGTAAGAAAGAAGTTGCTAATGACTCAGATTTGTGCACACACTGCCAGAAATGGGTTCATGTAAGTTTAATGGTTCGTCGTTTGGCTTATATTTTGGCAGATGATTTGTATTGGTCTTGTATCATGGGGCTGTGCTGTGGTGTTGTTAGTGGAGAAAGAGCAGGCAGACAAGGTGAAACTTCAAGAAGAACTCCAGCAGCATCTCGCTGATGCACAGGCCGACGTAAGCTGCTGCTGCTGCTGCTGCTCGCTGTGCGTTTCATTTTAACGACACAGGACAGGCAGTGGCTGGCCATCACAAGTTGTGTTAATGAAATGAAACTGCACACTAGATGTTTATGAATACTTCTAGGTTTTGTTTAACTGTATTTTCCAAAGTTACTTCAGACCTTGAAACTGTGGGTGTAGAGGTACACATGTAGTTTTAGGGATCACAGGGGCCAATCCTGATATATGATTGCCGAAGCAGTACGCTGCCATTATTTTCTTCCAGGCCTGTGGTTACATTCCCAGTTTCAGAGCATCACTAATTTTTAGCGCGAGATGTAATATATACATCTCGCGCTTATGCTATGATGCTAGTGTCCGTCTGTCTGTCCGTCTGTCCGTTTGTTTGTGACGGAAGTGCATTG